>TARA_B110000116_G_scaffold36530_2_pt1 | contig 10450 bp, 6 predicted proteins | sample TARA_B110000116 | Tara Oceans TARA_B110000116 (sample SAMEA4397355) | marine metagenome | biome: Polar Biome; feature: [ZZZ] marine water layer (ENVO:01000295); material: water (ENVO:00002006), including particulate matter (ENVO:01000060) such as... | depth 199 m
ATGGTGAGCATAATCATCGATAACAGATATTGGATAGTTTGTGGTTATTTCTGAGCCACCCCTAATTGTAATTTCGCCCACTAACTCGAATCTACGCCTAGCGCCCTTAAATGTCTGAGCAGTCTGAGCTGCTGTCGCAAAATCTACACCGGCATGCATGCTTGCAGCTAGAGCCGCCAGAAAATTTCCGACATTATGCTGGCCTACTAGCTTTATAGAAGCCGTACCGAGTTTCTGTTTTTTAAAGAACACATCAAACTGAGTCATATCTTCTTTGTATTCAATTGTCTGAGCGTACCAGTCACCGCGGTGTGGGTGCACTGAATAGGTTTCGACTTGTAAATCATCACGCGGGATATTTTTTGCGATGTTTATTGCACCCTCATCGTCTGCACAAACGATAAGAATTCCACCACTTACTATCTGGGACGTAAATTTTTCAAATGACTCGAAGAATATCTGTTCAGTACCAAAATAATCTAAGTGATCTGGATCTATATTGGTGATTACCGCTATTGACGGGTTATACGAAAGAAAGGCATCTGCATACTCATCTGCTTCCACAATTGCAGTCTGCCCCCGACCATTGAGCACATTTGAGTTATTCAAGTCGGGTATATTCCCTCCGATTAACGCAATTGGGTCGAGCCCTGCATTTTGCGCCATTAACGTCGTTAGTGAAGAAGTTGTGGTTTTGCCATGTGAGCCGGCGACTGCCAGGAGTTGCCGGTCTGAAACTAAGCGATTAACCATTTCTGCTCTTGAAATAATTGGTATTCCTTTTTCTCGGGCTGCCTTTAATTCAGGATTATCCGTTTTTGCGGCAGCCGTGGTGACGACTAAATCAGGATGATCGATATTGTTTTCAGAATGCCCGATGTAGATTTTTGCTCCTCTTTTGGTCAGTTTTCTTGTTGAGTCACTATCTATGAGGTCAGAGCCAGTCACTTTGTGCCCATTTTGTAAAAGTATTTCACCGATTCCAGAGAGATGTATTCCTCCGGCTCCGACTAGGTGGATATTCGGAGGTAATTCAGGCGATTTTTTTGTAGCTGCTTTGAGAATAATTGAACTAATTTGTTCGGCCGCATACGGCCGACTGACAGCAGACATATTTTCAGCCATGCGACCGAGTTCAGTTGGTTGTGATATGAGGTGAAGAATAGTTTTACCTAGTTGATCAAGATTTTGCTCACCTATTACGATCGATGCACCTGCAGTTTTAAGTACCTCTGCATTTGCAGATTGATCTGAAAATAAACCGGGGATAATAACGCTCGGGAGACTTGCAATAGATGCCTCTCCAATGACGGATGCGCCCCCTCTGAAAATCCCTAAATCCGCAGCTGCCATCAACTCTTCCATTTTTTCACTATAGCCAAAAACTATGTATTTTTTAGAATACTCGTCCACGAATGCTTGTGTTTCTTTGACGACTCGGTTGTAGTCATTTTGACCAGCAACATGCACCACATTTGCGACATTTAAGAGCTCCGGGAGACTGCTGATAATTTGATCGTTAATAGCTCGAGAACCAATCGAGCCTCCTGCGACTAAAACAGTGGGATGGGTATTGTTGAGCCCGAGCGACTTTTTTGCTGTTTCCCGTATGGATTTTCGCCCGCCGTTAAATTTGCGCTGAAAAACTGATCGGACGGGATATCCGGTTTCTATAGATTTGGTAGGGTTAAGATAATCCAAGGATTTTCTATTTGAGCAAAGAATAAGGCTTGCATCTTTAGCAATGAACTTCACCGCCCAACCGGGGATCACGTCCGGCAAGAATAAAATAATAGGGATACCTAATTTCGCTGCAGCTCGGCATATTGGAGCTGACGCATAGCCTCCGGTGGCGAATATTACATCTATTGATTCTTTGCGTAGATGGCGTAGTGCGGACTGCGTTCCTTTCCAAAGCATGTATATCCCTTTTATGAAGCGATGCGGAGATTTGGTTCTAACGGCAGCGGATTCAATTGGGATAAAATCGATACCTGCATAAGCTGTAATTTCTGCTTCTGTTCCGTCTGCAGAACCGAAGTATGTAAATTGTAGATCTGCTTCAGTATCGAACTGGTCCAGTCTTTCTTTTACTGCAAGAGCTGGATACACATGTCCACCAGTTCCACCACCCGCCAAACCTATTCGAATAATATTTGTGATGTCATTGTTTTTTGTATCCTGGGCTAGATTGGTCAGTACGGAAGATTCATTCATTTCGAATAGGGGAGGTTTCATGTTCAGATTGAGGTCTTTTTTTACCATTATGTGATAATTCTTTTCTCATTTGAATCGTCCGATTTGTGGAGCAAAGTATATCTACTGATCGACATTAGAATACCGACTGCCATTAGTACAGATATGAGTGATGAGCCTCCATAGGATATTAGCGGTAATGGAACACCAGTTAACGGTATCAGGTTTGTGGCACCCGCTATGTTTATTCCACTCTGGATAGCGATCCAGCAGCAAATTCCGGTCGCCACAAGAGAACCAAACATATCAGGTGCATTTTTTACAAGGAGCCACCCTCGCCATAGTAAAGCGGTAAGTAACAGCGTTACAATCATACTCCCAACGAAGCCTGTTTCCTCCCCGATTACGGCAATGATGCCATCAGTTTTTGCCGCGGGGAGATAATAAAACTTCTGGCGAGAGAGACCTAGGCCTTGACCAATTAATCCTCCAGATCCAAATGCATTTGCAAGTTGTATAGTGTGGTATCCAATTCCTTGAGGGTCAGATTCTGACGAAATAAAGGCTAGTATTCGTTGCCAGCGATATGGGGCGCTCAGGATTAACAAACCGGCGACAACTGTCCCAGAGATCGCGAGTAGCAAGATGTGAATAATTTTTGTGGTGTTGGCTGTGAAAAACATGCAACCAATAATCGATGCGAGAATAAAGGCTGTGCCTATATCAGGCTGAGGTATAATCAACCCAAGTATAATTCCCACTATCAGTATGAACGGAATTATTCCAGTTTCTATGCTGCGAATAGTATTTCCCTTGGCTGTCAGCCACGCTGCCAAATAAAGAATTGCAGCTAGTTTAGCGAATTCCGATGGTTGAATTGTTGGTAAAAACGGTAGACTTAGCCAAGATCTTGCGCCGTTGACTTCGATTCCGAGAGCCGGTACAAATAGTAGTGAGAGAAGCAGAAGCGCGAGGCCAACCGCCAGAGGGCTCCATCTTGCCAGATGGCGGTAATCCAGTGACTGGAAGATTAATAGAAATACAAACCCAATTACTAGCATCATTGCGTGCCTTCGACCAAACCCGGAAAGCGTGTTTAGGTCAGAATCCAAGGTTGCTGTTGAGGTAATCGCAATGAGTCCAATTATCGCCAGAAGACCTGTAATGCAAAACAGAAGATAGTCGGGAGAATGTCGAGTTATTTGGTGAGTAGCGGAGTCCGAGTATGGAATCGACTTTCTTTGAATTTTAAATAATGTTTCAGTCAGGGACATGCGACTGACTCACGCATTAAATCATTGGCAAGTTTTTTGAATTCGGCACCTCGCTCTTCAAAGGTTCTGTATTGGTCAAACGACGTACCTCCGGGAGATAAAAGGATACAATCTCCTGGTACAGCTAATTCCACCGCTAATTTAAAGGCATCACCAAGGAACTCACGGTCATGTACTTTGACTTCTGCCAAGATGATTCTGTCTTTAAAAACTTGGCGCGCCTCACCAAATGTAATAACGTGACTGCATTTCTTAGCAATTTCGGATAATAAGTTGTTAAAAGGTAACTTTTTATCCCTACCTCCCATAAGTAGAATCGTGCGAGCTTCTACTGATTTTAGGCCGACGAGCGTTCTGTCTGGGGTGGTGGCAATTGAGTCATTAATAAACGCAATATTATTGACCTTGTCTATTTCTTCTAATCTATGTTCAACCCCCGAAAAACTTATGAGTGCTGCTGAGATATGCTTGATATCAACGTCAAGTAAGATGCTAATCGCGGCTGCACAAGCCACATTTTCAACATTGTGAGAACCGGGTATTTTCAACTCTTCAATATTACATATTGTGATCTCTTCCGCTTTTTGATTTATATATTTCAAGAATTTCGAAGATAGAAAAACTCTCGCCACTTTATCTGAGGTTGCACTGGTTTGTGTAGACACTTCTAAAATCTGACTTTTTGCTTCGATCATGAATTCGCGCACAATAGGATTATCCATCTGAGCGACAAAGATATCTTTAGGCTCTTGCCATCGAATGATGTTTCTTTTTAAGTTGATGTAGTCATCCCAAGAGAATTGATCTAGATGGTTTGGGGTGACATTAGTGACACATGCGATTTCAGGAGATCTTGTCACTCGTAGTAGTTGTGTGTGAGACATTTCGACAATAACTTTCGTTGTGTTTTGTATGTCGTCTAGTTGGGTAAGTAGCCCTTTTCCTATATTTCCGCCAACAATAAAATCTTCGTTTGCAGTTTCAAGTATCGCGGCGACTAGTGCAGTAGTGGTTGTTTTTCCAGAAGACCCCGTAATACCTACGATCGGTGCGGGGCACCGAGACATAAAAAGCTCGAGCATAGAGGAAATTCGAATATTCAGATTATTTGCTTCGATGAGGATTGGATTATTTTCAGGCACTCCCTGTGAGACAAAAATACTTTCGTACTTATCAATCTTCTCTGTAAGATTTTTTGCAGTTGCGTATTCAACCTGGGCAATTGGAGATTGGCGTTTTAACCTCTCGATTAATGGTTCAACCTCATAAAAAGCCTTTTTGTCTGACAGCGTAACAATTGCACCTTCTGTTACTAAGAATTCAGCAAGATCTGTACCTTCGACACCTAACCCAACTACGGCGACCTTTTTACCCTTGTAGGATGAAGGCAAGTCTGGATTCAATGTATTCTCCTTCAATTTGTAAGTGCCATGGCAATGCCCACCAGCGCACCCGCTATTCCAAATAAGTAAAGTCTCATAACCACCTGAGGCTCACTCCACCCCAAGAGTTCAAGATGATGATGGAACGGAGTTTTTCGAAATACTCGTTTTCCCTTAGTAATTTTAAAGTAGCCAACTTGGATTACATCGGATGTCGCTTCTATAACGAAGACGATTCCAATTATAGGTAGAAGAAGCCAATGCCCGGTCATTAGAGCGACGGTCCCCAGGGCAGCCCCGAGTGGGAGTGCACCCGCATCACCCATAAATACCAGCGCGGGATGAGCGTTATACCAGAGAAAACCGAGCAACGCGCCAGCAACTGTAAAGCAGAAAATAGATAGGAATAGTTGGCCCTGTGAGTAAGCGATTATCCCGTAGGCACCAAATGAGAACAAGGCTGTGCCCCCCAACAAGCCGTCTAGTCCATCGGTTATCGAGACTGCTGTTGTTGTGCTAAAGACAGTTAGAAATGCGATAGCTAGATAGAAATGACCAATAGAATACTTTCCAAGCCAAGGGATAAATACACTTTCTGCTTCAAACAGGTAGAACATGCAGGCTGAAACTCCTGCTGAAATCGCACTGAGGAATATGAACTTAAAGCGCCACGATAGGCTCGAATCTGGTTTATTTATTAGCGTCCCAAGATCGTCCCAAATACCGACAGCCAAGGTTATAGAGACTACCGACAATGGAAGAATCATTGATTGGCGCTCAAACGAAAAAAAACTGTCCTCGAACTCAAATAAATTTGTGAAGATTGTGACTAAAACCACGGTGAGCCAGATGAATAGTCCACCCATCGTGGGGGTGCCAGCTTTGCTGGAATGTCGGTCAGGCAAGTCTTCCGAAATAGCTTTTCCAAACTTATATCGCTTTAGGAATCGAACGCTTGGACCACCCAATATCAATGCGACCACGAATGCTACCCCGCCGGATAACAATACCCCAGTCATTCTTGCCTTCCAGATCGCTCTATAGGGACACCATAATCCGATATTATCTTGGGAATAACATTACTTAATTCAAAAGCTTGAGATCCCTTAATTAGTATTGTACTTTTTGTTTTCGCAGCTTTAACTATGTAATCGATAGCCTCATCATTTGAATATGCAATATCGATCTTTTTTATTCCGTTTTTTGCTGCTGCCGCTGCCATTATTTCAGCCGCTCCACCTAGGGTAACCAAGTGGTCTAATGAGTCAGCCGCAAGTTTACCAGCGAGCTCGTGCTCTGAATCTGAGAGTTCGCCCAATTCAAGCATGTCAGTTAAAAGTGCCACACGATGGCCTTGAGTTTTCTTCAGTACGCGTAATATTGCAGCGAGAGATTTCGGTTGCGAGTTATATGTGTCATCTAGTAGCACTGATCCGTCCTGCAATATGATTTTTTTTACTCTGTCAACATTGGGTGCTGTACTCAAAGCGGCACAGACTTGTTCAAGACTTAAATTAACGGCGAGTCCAACGGCTGCAGCCCCGAGCGCATTCTCAACGAGATGTATTCCTAAGGTGTCTAACTGAGTAAAAATCTTCTTATTGTCATAATTAATTGCAAACTGAACTTTTCCTGTAGGTAGTTCAACGATGTCACTGGCATACATATCAGCATTGCTATTTCCTAGGGCAGAATAACTAATAATGGTTCCGTTTGTTGTGTCCTTCATTTTCCAAACATTGGGGTCATCAAGGTTGAGCACAGCAAAACCTTCGGTATCAATTGATTCAGGTAATTCTGATTTTGCTTTTTGGATATTTTGGAGACTCCCAGCCCGAGCTAGATGCACGGGGCCCACGTTAAGAACAACTCCGACCTGTGGTTTCGCAATTTGACATAAAAATCGGATATCACCTATTTCATACATTCCCATCTCTATCACAGCTTTTTGATTCTCTGGTTTAATTTCAAGCAAGCAAAGTGGAACCGATATTTCATTATTATAATTTCGTGGGTTTGATGAGGTTGAGAAGTACTGTCCGAGTACCCAGCTAGCGAGCCTTTTCGTGGTTGTTTTCCCCACACTACCGGTTATCGCTATCACTTCGACTTGTAAATGCGCACGCCAAGCCCGAGCTAATTTTTGTAGGGCGGTCAGCGATTGTTTCACTAATATGGTGGGCAGATTGGTGAATGCCTGATTTGTTTCTTGAATCACAGCGGCGGTTGCACCGTTATCAATTGCTTCTTTTACAAAATCATGACCGTTTACTCGATTTCCTGGCAGTGCGATAAACAGGTCGCCTTCCGTGACTTCCCGGGAATCTATAACTGCTCGTTTGAATATTACGTGCGGATCGACGTTTACTTTTAATATTTCGGATGTTAATGACTCAGTAACGAATCTGCCGGTGAGTTGACTAGTTCCAAGATTCATAGTTTATAGTTTACTTCCTGGCGATTTGATTAGGCTCTTCAGCTGGTACACGAAGATAGGCCATTAATTCCGTTGCCAGTTTTGAGAATATTGGGGCCGCGGTTGATCCGGCTAGACTGTCATTCTTCTGAGGCTCAGTGAGTCGAACTAAGATAGCCAGTCGTGGTTTTTCGGCGGGAATGAACCCGACAAAAGTCGCATCCATTTTGTCTTCCGCATATGTGCCAGTGAGTTTGTCATATCGGATTGCTGTACCAGTTTTACCCGCGACCGAATAACCTGTAACTTTTGCTTGGTGCCATGATTTATTCTCAACAACACCTTGCATTAGCCGTTGCATTGTTTTTGCGGTTGAAGCTGAAATTACTCGATGACCCCGTTCACAAAGAGGTTCAAGTTGCTCCGCACTCTCTAGTACGAAAGGTTCTATCAGACAGCCATCAGTGTAGAAGGTGGTTAGGGCCATGATCGCCTGAATTGGTGTCACTCTTACTCCATGTCCATATGACTGGGTGGCCTGAGAAATGCGTTGCCATGAGCTATTCTCTGGAGATATTAGACCGCCCGCCGCCTCTCCACGTAAATCGATACCCGTTTTGTGACCAATGTTATATAAGTCTAGATAGCGGTAGAAGTCTTTCGATGTGAGTTGCGATCCGATCCAAGCTGCGCCAGTATTGATGGATTCTTTCAATATTTCCTGTGCGTTTACTTCTCCATAAATTCGCCCTTCCCAATTTTCAATTTTTGAGTTGCCGGTGCACTGGGAATTGAAGCAGAGAATGCCTGTATCTTTGTAAAGTGTACCTGTTGTGATAACCCCCTGATCCAGAGCGATTGCGACGGTGAGGGGTTTAAAAATCGATCCTGGTTCGTAGGTGTGTGCGATTACTGAATTGATTGTTTGGTCGATCGAAGTAGGGCCAGTTTTGGGATTGATATCTTGGTAATTCAACTCTGGTGCGATTGCAATTGCTCTAATCGCGCCCTCGCTATTTTTAGCGAGATCGATCACTACTATTTGTCCCGCGAGAGCTTGGTATTCCTTCAATCCAGCAACAAGATGTTCTTGACTTAACCTCTGAATCTCGGAGTCAATCGTCAATCGAATATCTTTCCCTGGGACGGTTTTTTTGCCGATACTTGGTGTATAGCCAAGAGTCCCTCCGAGCGCGTTTTTTTCTTCAAGTGCCCATCCAGATTCACCTTGTAAGGAGCGGTTGTAATCGTGTTCAATGCCCCATAGTGCCTCTCCGAAATTATTCACGTATCCGAGAACTTGAGAGTTAAATGTTTGATTTGGGTAAATTCGTTGGGAGCGAGGTAGTAATCGGATACCGAACAAAGACTTCGTTTCGATCAGACTCCTTTGGCCAAGAGTCAAAGTTTTGAGTACTGGACTATTAGAAGTTTCGGGGTCATGTGCCCATTGAATCAGCCATTCCTGAATCTGATTTTTTGGAATACCGTGTTCTTTCTGAATTTCGGTTCCAAGATAATGAGCGAGGTCAGCTGCAGAATATTTTGCTGCTGTTGGATTTTCCTCCCAGTGTGTTTGATCCAGATAAAGGTCCCATGATTCAACCGACAGTGCTAACGGGAAGCCATGAGTATCAACTATTACTCCTCTTTCTGCAGGCACCATTATTAAACCTAATTGAGCTGACTTTGCCTGAGCACTCAACGTCTGATGTTGAACGATTTGTAGTTCATATAAACGAAATGTAATTGCTGATATACCAAGAGCAAACAAAATAACTAAGACACCTTGGCGCCAATTTATTTGCCCTGCAGAATATTCGAGTCGGTCACCGAACCGATTGAGGCCACTCTTTCGCGTTCGTACCATTATTCTGTCAGTCCAAATTCTTCGACTCGTTGCATTGATTCAATTACCTCAGGGGGAAGATATTGTCTGGGAAAGACCTGCCGGAATGTATTTTTCGGAGGGTCTGTGTGTAGAATTATTTGCGACGTGGTTTTGTCTGTTCTCGGGAGTAGCTCGATGTTTTTTGATAAGCGGTACGCGTCATTATTGGCTTTTACAAGCTCTATAGCCAATTCAGCTCCTAAAACCCGGGATTTGAATGCTATTTCGGCGGATTGTTGTCTACTTTCAGTTAATTTAATTGCCAGACTCGGTATTCGTGCTGTGGCCTGAATTTGAAAAATAGCTAATGCAGCCGCGAGAAAAATGAGTGAAGAAATTACCAAAAGTGCTCGGAATGAATGGTGATTTTGATAAGAAATTCCAGAAAAGTAACTCGCTATCTTTTTGGCGGGATTATTTCTAGAATTTTTAGACTCGGTGCTTCGACTCTTCGTATTGCCTAGATTAAGTGAACTCTTCATTATTTGGGCAGTACTTTCGGGAATATTTCAGCTACGCGTAGTCGGGCGGATCGGGCTCTAGGATTGTTATCCGTTTCGGCTTGTGATGCTGCAATCGGTTTCCTAGTTAACTCTTTTAGAGTCGGACTATGTTGACAGGTGCAGATGGGCAATCGTTTTGAACAAATGCATGATGACGATTCGTACCTGAAAAATGATTTCACTAGTCGATCTTCGAGAGAATGAAAAGAGATGATTGCTAATCTCGAATTTTCTCGCGAAGTTTGACTTGCTCGACTTAAGAGTTCACGAGTAATGTGAAGAGTATTTTCTAGTTCAGTGAGCTCGTCATTGACTGTAATTCTTAAAGCTTGGAAAGTTTTAGTTGCTGGGTGCTTTTGTCTTTGTTTTGAGCTTGATGGACCGACAGCGGTTTCTATCGTTCTAACTAGTTCTCCAGTAGTCGCGATAGGGCGATTTCTGATAATTTGTCTAGTTATTTTCTTTGCATTTCGCTCTTCACCATACTTTCTGATTATCCTTGCTAGTTCGACTGGCTCCCAATCATTAACTATTTGTTCCGCAGTAAGCTCGGAATCTGGATTCATCCTCATGTCAAGTGCCTCATCACGCATAAATGAAAAACCTCTATTCGAGCGCTCGAGCTGCATCGATGACAGGCCGAGATCAAGCAGAACTCCGTTGATATTTTCAAAGTCGTACTGATCACATATATCGGCGACTTCTGAGAATTTGCCCAGCACTAATGTGATCTGGCTTTGAACATCATTAAGTGTTTTTTTAGACCAATTTAGTGCATCTGGATCCCG
>TARA_B110000116_G_scaffold90547_1_pt1 | contig 10427 bp, 9 predicted proteins | sample TARA_B110000116 | Tara Oceans TARA_B110000116 (sample SAMEA4397355) | marine metagenome | biome: Polar Biome; feature: [ZZZ] marine water layer (ENVO:01000295); material: water (ENVO:00002006), including particulate matter (ENVO:01000060) such as... | depth 199 m
CCATTTTTCCAACCAAAGCCAACAAAAGTCATTACTAAGTCAAATGCCAATATATCATGACATACTTCTTCAAAATCAAGCAAGGCCCATACTTTTTCATTTGAACCTAATACATTATCAGGGAACAAATCTCCGTGTATTACTCCTCGAGGCAAATTCTCAATATTGCCCCTTAATCTAGAGTTTTCAATTTTCAACATATCTAAGAATTCAGTCCATTGATTTTTTTCATCTGCTATTGAAAAAAGTTTCTCAAATAAAGTACCACCCATAGAAAAATTAGACTTTAATTCACTATGTGGTACAACCATGTGCAATCTTGCCTGTATCCTCCCAAGATCAAATAATGATGAATGGTTAGGTTCTAACCAATCTCCTTCAATAAATGGTAGTATTGTCCATGCTAATCCATTTTTAACACACATTAATTTGCCATCTTTGAAGCGAATTGGTGAAGGAGTAGGTATTCCATTATTAGACAAATAAGATGTCATTGATAGTAAATAATCTACTTCTTCAAGTGTTTGTTCATTCCAAATTTTAAGAACAAGTTTTTCATTGTTTTTTAGAGTTAATATGTAGTTTGAATTAGCCCAGCCTCCAGCTAACTTATCTAAGCTAACTAGATCAGAGAAACCTGCCAAAGTAATGACTTCTGAGGCTTCAACAAATGAGACTTCCGTGTAAGCCATACGGTTTGTCTGAATCAAATTTGTTTTTCGTTGTATCTATTATTTATCGTAATTTAAATCCTAGATTTATTGTATCATTAATTTAACCTAATAGTGGAGATACCGTCATCACTGTTATTGCGAATAAAGCGTAGCCACCGATGAGGAAAGTTAGTATTTGTCCTGAGTTCATATTCATGTACCTGTGACTGGTATTGCACTAATTAAGCACTGTTTAAATAATTATTTTCTACATATGTACCTTTGTATTGATACTAATGATGTTTTGTTATAGGGTGTCTATCAAATATGTAATTAATGAATAAATTATTATTACTGAAAGTGCTAATATACCAGATATAACAACTATTGCAAGACCTAGGCCGAGAGAGATTTTTCGTATTTCTTCATCTCTATCTTCCAAATCAAGTACCCCACTCTTCATTATCTGAATTAGATGAGTCATCTCAACGCTTGTTATTATTATTGTTATTATTTTTCCCACTTCTTCTAGAGCGATGCCTGCTATTACTTTGATTCGTATTTTGTTTAGAATCATGAGATTTTTTACTCACCTTTATCTTCCCTGGTTTTTGATTGGGTTTAGGTATCGCTTTTGCGAAGTGGTAAGGATGGTCATCGATAACTGGAATACTTTTTCCAATAAGTCTTTGAATCCCGACTAAATAACCACTTTCACTATCGTCACAAAATCCGTAAGCTATTCCACTCTTACCTGCACGTGCAGTCCTTCCAATTCTGTGGACATAACTTTCAGGTTCGTTTGGTAAATCATAGTTGAATACATGCGTAACATCTTCTACGTCAATACCACGACTAGCAATGTCAGTAGCAACTAGCAGGGGAGTACTTCCATTCTTAAATTGAGCAAGGGCTTTTGTTCGTGCTCCTTGGCTCTTGTTACCATGTATTGCTAAAGCACCAATATGAGCTTTGTCGAGTTGTTTTACTAACTTGTTAGCACCGTGTTTTGTACGTGTGAAAATTATGCCTCTCTTTACTTCATTTTCTTTAATGAGATCAACGATTAATTTACGTTTATCTTCTTTTCGGACGAATAATATTGCCTGTTCAATTCGATCAACCGTTATTTCCTTAGGGCTCAAGTCAATCATTTCTGCATTTTTGAGGAAAGAATTTGCTAAATTAGCGATTGAAGATGGCATTGTGGCACTAAAAAGTAAATTTTGTCTTTGCCTTGGAAGAAGTTTTAACACTTTTTTAATATCTCTAATGAATCCCATATCAAGCATTCTATCGGCTTCGTCTAATACGAAAAATTCAACATGACCAAGGTCAACATGCCCTTGCTGAATTAGATCTAGAAGTCTTCCGGGTGTGGCGACTAATACGTCAATACCTCTCCTCAGAGATTGAACCTGTGGTTTTTGACTTACTCCACCAAAAATCACCTTGTGTCGCATATCAATATATTGACTATATACCGAGAATCGTTCATCGATTTGAGCTGCTAATTCTCGTGTCGGGGAAAGGACAAGAGCACGAATATTACGGTTTTGAGAAGATTTTTTGTCTAATATTTTTTGTAATATAGGTAATGCAAACGCGGCAGTTTTACCCGTCCCTGTTTGTGCCACTCCAAGTACATCTCTTCCTTTCAACAAAAGAGGAATGGCAAGAGCTTGCACGGGAGTAGGGGATTCATAGCCCTCATTTTTTATCGCACGTAATAATTTATCGGATAAACCTAAAGATTCAAAATTTGACATTGACAGACCTCTCACTGAACAAGACGAAATGCAGTATCGCGCAGAGGTCAGTACGACCTTTCGTCCTAAGCATCTGCTAAAACTCAATGGGTATCAGAAAACAGATAAACTCTGATTTTTATGTGTTTTACATTTACGTAAGTTCAAAATCATGAGCTTATAGGAAGTTTAGTGGAGAGTAAAGGCGGTGTTCGATTTGCCAATGCGAATGATTGGCAAAAAGTATCTCAAATTTATAATGAAATAATTGATGAAAGGATAGCTACCTTGAATACTGAACATAATACTTCTACAGATGTTTCTAAATGGATTAATGAGGGTGTATTTTTAGTGTATTATATAGACGAAAATATCGCAGGTTTTGTACGATCTTTTCCCTATAATGGTAGAAATTGTTACAGCGGAGTGTCTCAATTTTCAGTATATGTGAGTAAGGAATTTAGGAGAATGGGAGTTGGTAATTCATTACTTAAGAAATTAATAGATGAACTCAAGGGAAATGATTGTTGGAAACTTGTTTCTAGAGTTTTCATTGAAAATAAAGGGTCACGTAAACTTCTATTAAATCATGGATTTCGAGAGGTAGGGATATATGAAAAACACGGTAAACTTGATGATAAATGGAGAGATGTTGTAATAGTTGAATATATCATCTCCCCCAAAATTTAGTTAATTGTATATCAGTTAGAACATACATGGACGAGGTCAGGCAGAACACTCTGAGAATCCAAGATGAAGGTAAAGTAGATTCCTTAGATTGGTTTGAGGCACTATATTCAAATGCCGATGGAGACGAATATTGGATTCCTTGGTCGAATGGCACACCACATCGTTTCCTCGTCGACTGGTTGATAGAGAACAATACGAGAGGTCGCGCTTTAGTTGTAGGAAGTGGCTTGGGGGAAGATGCAGCGTACTTATCTCAACAGGGCTGGGAAGTCACGGCATTCGATATATCCCCCTCTGCCGTTCGATGGGCGAAAGAAAAATATATTACTGAAAATATCGATTGGCAGGTAGCAGATCTCCTCTCACTCCCTGAACATTGGGGCTTATTTGACTTAGTTCTCGAAGTCCATATTCTTCAGGCAATACCTGAACCAATTCGCATTCTTGCTGCTCCAAATCTCGCACCCTTAGTTGCACCATTAGGACATTTGGTTTGTATCGGTCGTTTAAATGGAAATGAGGAGGTTTTTGAAGGACCACCTTGGCCTCTTTCTCTAAATTTCATTAATTCGATAGGTTCGGATTTAAAGAAAATTGATTTTATCAAAGCTAATTTCCCTCTAGATGATACTGAAGTCATTAGGTATCGCTCAGTATGGGAAAGAGAATAGTATATGGGTTTCTATACCGTTATAAATCTAATATCAATTGATTAATTTAAACGTTGTATGTATAAATGATTAAGTTCTTTATTAGAAGCGGGATAGTATGGATAACTTGAAACCTATGATTATGATGATGATAATGTTAACATCAATTCTTGCAGGATGTACCTCTTCGGATACATCGGAATTAGATCAACAAATTGTAGACTTAGAGCAATCAAATAATGAATTAACTGCTCAATTAGAATTAATTGAGGGGAATATTGCTCTAATGAATAATATAACTTCAGAATTAGAAACTTCACTTACATCTGCAAATACAACGTTAGATGACTTGAATATTCAATTATTGCAATATGAATTATCGATAAACGAAGTTATAATTCAGAGAGATTCTTTACAGGTTGATTTAGACGAGGCTATTGAATCTAACAGTTCAATAATCTCATCTTTAGAATCCCAAGTAGAGTTATTAGATCTGCAGATTATTCAGTTATCATCTGATATTACGGATATACAAAATGAATTAGATATTACGGAACTTGAAATTCTCAGACTGACAAATTCATTTAATGCACTTTCGGATTCACTAACTAAGTTAACTTATCAATTATTCAATGATGTCCAAGGATGTTCACTCAATAACCCTACTCACAAATTGAAGATTGGATTTGATGATGGAACTGGGCCAGGATCACCTGATGATGGAATATTGCAAGGACCAGAGGTGGCTATGATATTCGGAGATTGTTCAGGGAATTCTGGAATAGTAGCGGATATTTCAAACTCTAATCCGGGATTTTCTCAACTCGTTGAAATGGGTGGAATTCTCTACTTTACAGCTGACGATGGAGTACACGGGAATGAACTATGGAGATCAGATGGTACAGTTGGAGGTACTTGGATGGTAATTGATTTATCTCCACCAATGTGTTCAACTTGTACAAATCCAGATTCGGATATTAGAGAATTAGTTGCAGGAGATGAAAACCTATTTTTTGCCAGCAATGTAATGTCCAATGGCGTACCTGATTTCATCAGGGAATTATTTGTAAGTGATGGGACTGAAGATGGGACTGAATTAGTAATTGATTTATTTAATTGCCCCACACAATCAGGAGATGTAGTATTTGATTATGAAGGTGTGAATTCATTACTCGCTATTCCCGGTTCTAGTTTAGGGCAGAACGGGCAAGATAGGGTGATTTTTTCTGGATTTAGTTGTTCTATGGCTAATTGGGTTTGCTTTGGAGAAGAAGTATGGATGTCAGATGGAAGTACAGTTGGGACCATCGAAATTGCAAACATTAGATTAGGCGACACACCTTTTCAAACCGCTGATGGTCAAGGTGTAATGATCGATAGCGTAGGCAGTCAGCCTCGGAGCTTTTTCCAATCAGAGGATAGGATTTACTTTACCGCAGACGACAATGTTTCGGGTAGGGAAGTTTGGAAAGTTAATTTGACACAAATCAGTTCAGGGGCGACATTGATAAAAAATATCAATTCAGGATCTGATGATAGTATCAATTTTGGTACCGTAACTGAATTCACTCAAATAGGTGAACAAATCTATTTTACAGCCGATGATGGAATTAATGGTGCAGAATTATGGAAAACAAATGGTTTTGGATTAGGCACATCACTCGTAAGTAATATTGCCTTGAATGAATCGAGCAATCCCAAGCATCTAACAGCAATGAATGACGTACTATATTTCTCAGCAGATGATGGTAATAATGGAGAAGAACTTTGGATGAGTGATGGTACATCCTCAGGTACGGCAATGGTCAGAGATGCCAATAGCGGAACTGGAAGTAGTAACCCCACTCAGTTAACAGCAATTGGAGATACCCTATATTTCGTTGCTAATGATGGATTAGGGGCTGAATTATGGATGAGCGATGGCTCATATTTGGGCACATCATTTATCGACATCAATTTCGGGGCTGATGGTAGTAATCCCACTCAACTAACAGTAGTAGATAATACTCTATATTTCGTAGCCAATGGTGGACAAGGGGCAGAATTATGGATGAGTGATGGTACAGAATCAGGTACTGTAATTGTTATGGATATTCATAGTGGAATGGCTAGCAGTAATCCTACTCAATTAACTGCGGTTGCAGATACTCTATATTTTGTAGCTAACGACGGACAAGGAAAAGATTTATGGTATCATTCAAATAATATTGAGGCATCTATAATATTCTGATATTGAGCTATAATGAGGTAAAAATTTAACCTAAATATTTCTAAGGCTTAGATGTAGGATATTTTTTTATTAACCATAAGAAGCCAATATAGAATACAATAGGTGCAACTATCCATACTGCTTGCGGTATCAATGTATATCCAGGTGACATCGGAGCAGAACCCGGTATTGTAGGAATAATTACTGGATTCCAAGATAATGGTTCATAGATCCAAACTCGGCCATTAAAGAGATATTCAACTAATAATTCTTGAAAGATACCCCAAACCGACATTATTCCAAGTTCTTTAGAATTGAAATGTTCGAATAATTTACCATCTAACAATCGATGACAGAGGTATACACCAAACATGAAAATTGCTCCATCCCAAATCGAATGTGAAACCTTCCGAGGCCATCCGTCTAAGCCGAATGGCCATTCCACTGCTCCATGTAAAAATTCAGGACCAAGGAAGAGAAATGTAAATTCCCATGTCGATCCAATTAATGTACCGAACCAGAAAGCGTAGAGATAACCTAGAGATATCTTGCCAGTATGGTATAGCCAATGGAATAAACCTACAAAGAATATCGCCAATAAAAAATCAGTAACCATTAGGAAGGCGGCGAGGGGTTCCATAGTTACTCTAAGTCAAGTTAACCACATAGTCTCATTGGCCAATAATTCCTAGGGATTAATATTTTAATAAATTCAGTAGGATCAAAAAATAGGGATTTAATCAATATGAGTAGTAGGTTGTTGACTTTAATATTCTACTCTTTCCACCATTCATCTTCTTTTACTTCAGTGCTTATATCATGAATTATAACGGTCTCTTCGAGATTTTTATCAAGAGTCATATGTTTATCAGATAAAGGTTGAGATTTTGGATATTTATATAGAAAATAACCTCGGAAATATATCAGGCAAACAGGTAATACGATCCAACTATACCCTCTAAAAATATAGAAATCATCTTCACCCATGATACCTAATATTTCAGTTGTACTCAGAACAAAAAATGCTAATATCCCAATTGATAGAAAATCAATAAATGGCGCGAAGTGTTCTTTTTGCAAAACCATATCCAATCACTCGTGAATAATATTGAAAGTCATTCCTAACTCAGTACAATAACGGGTCCAGGGTTATCCCAATGGAACCACATTTGTCGTCCGTGTTCATCATTATTGGCAGTAAAATAAATCTTGTCGCCAATACTGATTAACCATAATGGCCAACTGCCATTTTCACCAGGTACTGCATCAACAGCTAACTTAGTTCCCTCAGCTGTTCCGTCACTCCGGCAAATCTCGACACCGTGCACACCGTCATCACAACCGAAATACATCTCTCCTTGATGAATAATGAATAAATCCCCAGTTGTCCATCCTTCGACAAAGTAGTAACTGCTATTGCTACCAGGGTTGATATCTTTCACCATCATTGTACCACTAGCAGTACCATCAGTTTTCCATAACTCCCTACCATGCTCCTCGGTTTCAGCTGTGAAATACAGAACACCATCTAATACATGAAGCTGATTTGGGTCGCTAGAACCATTAGTGTTAATATTTTTTAACATGTAAGTGCCATCCTCTGTTTTATCGGATATCCATAATTCTCGACCATGCTGTCCGTCATCTGCAGAAAAAGCCAAGTAATTACCAAATTTTATCATAACATCAGGACTGCTGCTGTTATTCACACCGGGCCAGATATCCTTCACTAAAATTGTTGAGAATGCATCTCCACTACTATGATAGAGTTCTCTGCCAGTATTGTCTTCATATGCTGAGAAATATACTCCGTCGCTCCCAGAGGTCATATAGGTAGGATTACTACTATCGATTCCATTTCGAATATCACTGACTAGAAATAGTCCTCCTCCAATCGCACCTAAATCGTAGCGATAAAGTTCCCTTCCATAATCCAAGGAATTCGCGCTGAACCAAACTGAATTCGCTTTCTTAATAATATCTCGAGGTTCTCCGCCTTGGAAATCAGCACAACAGTATGTAGTGCCATCATAGTCCCAAGACTCATCCTCTGGTTGAATATTAGCGAGCATTGTAGTACCTAAATATGTCCCATCAGTAATCCATAGTTCTTCTCCTGAAGGAGGGTGAGAACCAATATCTTGACCCCCCTGTACATCGAGAGCGCTGTAAACTACTCTATCTGAAATGAGTGAATTACCGGGTATACTCACAAGATTTCTCGGCCCTGGATACGGGATAAAACCCTCTTCAGATTCGACATCAGGATCCCAGTTTATCCAATGTTCTCTTATGATATTTGTACCAGCCTCGGTGCCGTCGCTGACGAAAACCGCTGCTGCAACCTCTGTTCCAGGTTCACCATTGAATCCTGTGAAGAAGATTTTATTATTTCCTGCAACCATTTCGGGGGTGTGGCAAGAGTTACTCCAGCAATAGTATATCATCGATCCATCATTATCTCCATCTCGTAGATCTTTAAGCATGTAGGTTCCTGCAACTGTACCATCACTTCGCCATAGTTCCCATCCATGGATTCCATCGTCTCCTGCGAAATACAAATTACCACCCATAGTGACAGAGTAAAAAGTTCCATAGCCGTATGAATTATTTTGTTTATGTGATACAGCACCGCTATTACCTGGGCATTCGCCAATGACATATACTTCTTCGGGACCGATTAATTCACCGTCTCCGTCGTCAAAACCAACAGCGATTTCAGAACCAGGATTATCATGTGGACAACTACCAATCTTATCACGGATATTGTATGTCAGAGAACTTATTGTATTTTGAAGAGCCGTGACTGTAGCAGTGAGTTGATTGATTTGATCTTGCTTAACAATAATTTCATCATTTAACAGAGTAATTTGATTATTCGCAGCATTAATTTGTGATGTTAAATTATTGATCTGATTCTCCAAAAGCAAGATTGTTTGTTGATTTTCACTATTGTTCAGTAAGTTCATTGCTTCTGATAAGGCAAATGTCAGATTATTGTTATGCCATTCTACTATTATTAGTCGAGATGATATGTTTTCAAAATTTTCACTTGTTTCATCTAATAATAACTGAGCTTCGGTAAGAGTTTGTTGAAGATCAATATTATCTTCTCTAAGATTATCTGCTTCTACTGTTTTGTTAGTCAGTTCAGATTCAAGTTCGGAAATCCTTTCTTCATTTTCAGAACTTGAGTCACTACCTGCACATCCTGCCAATAAAGAGGTCAAGAAGATAAGAGTTAGTAGAACTGCAATATTTTTCATACTTGTCCTAGAACTCTGAACTAAATAAGTAGTTCTACGTTTTCATAGTAAATATATATAAACAAATGACGGGGAAAGATTGATTATTGTCTTCAAATACAGATATTTGAAACTATTTCAGATATATGCGATGTAATTATCATTAAAATATTATTTTCAATTCTTGTTGGTATAGTCATGATTCTGACTGGAAGTGATGAAGATACTGCTACGTCAATTGTTTTTCTTATTATTATGATTTTCTTTATAGTTGGATTAAAATCAGCCTCAAAACGTGGTAAGGGTGCCCATTTGGATACGGATGGTGATGGAAAAATTTCAGATATTGAATGGGCTGATCTTGATGGAGATGGTAATATTTCTGCTGAAGAGGAAGAGTTGCTCATGGATGAAGAATATTGATGTAATTTATCTTAATTCAGTAATAGCGAACTTGATGGATAGAAGCAACATTATTAATAAAATAACTTTAGATTAATTACTATGAAGTCTAGTCAGCAGGATATTCGTCTGACTACTTCAGTTTTGATCGGTGTGCTCATTATTGTTAGCTTAGTAGTTATTTCAGTAGGTGTTAACTCAGTTGATATCAATGGGTACTCATCTATAGTTTGCTGCGCTCTAATCGCTTTTGGAATTCAGTTTTTGGCATGGATACCTGCTTCTTTAAGACAAACAGAAAAATTCTATGACATCACTGGTGGTTTGACCTATCTAGCAGTGATCGTCTTCAGTCTATGGGCTGGGGCACAGACAGAATCCCCGAGTCCAAGAGAATTAATCATTAGCATTCTTGTTGCAATCTGGGCTTTACGTCTCTCAAGTTTCCTATTTCTTCGGATCCATCGTGCAGGAAAAGATGGGCGCTTTGATGATTTGAAGACATCTCCCATTAGGTTCCTAGTTCCATGGACTCTGCAGGGACTTTGGGTATTTCTTACTGTAAACGTAGTTATAGTAATCAATAGTCAATCAGGTCAAGCACCTCCACTAGGTATTTGGGATGTTATTGGATTGACAGTTTGGTTTCTTGGATTTTTTATTGAGGTAATTGCCGACTATCAAAAAACATCATTTAATGGTAAACTCGAAAATCATGGAAGGTGGATTGACAGTGGCCTATGGTCACTCTCCCGCCATCCTAACTACCTAGGAGAGATTCTAATTTGGTCAGGAATTGCCTGCTTTGGAGTCTCATGTTTCACTGGATT
>TARA_B110000116_G_scaffold177005_1_pt1 | contig 10391 bp, 9 predicted proteins | sample TARA_B110000116 | Tara Oceans TARA_B110000116 (sample SAMEA4397355) | marine metagenome | biome: Polar Biome; feature: [ZZZ] marine water layer (ENVO:01000295); material: water (ENVO:00002006), including particulate matter (ENVO:01000060) such as... | depth 199 m
TGAATCCAATGAGTAAAACCCCCCACTCGTGCCTTCATAGGTTCATTGTGATGATCTATTAATGCCTTGTAGAGAAACATGGCACCATACAATCCGATGTGCCACCAGTATCCCTTGTCTCGGATTTCATCAAGTAAACCACGTAGCGGGACACGCATGTGAGGTTCGTCCCGAGTTAGGAGGCGCTGGATGGGAATGGTCATGACCAACAGCGCGAACATCGCGTACTCGTAGGGGCCAGGGGGCCACTCCATGACACTTGTTCGCCCGCCCACTGCTGATGAAATGTGCGGGGGCGGGGCAACGCACGGAGTGCGTCATCACTCCTCTGATTCTGAGCCGGCCGATTCAATTCCATTGGAGGTGAATGATTCGGTGAGGATGGTGAATTCTGGTAGGATGGTGAGGATTGAGAGACCGAGGCCAGCTGTCATTGTCCACTCAAAGAAGGCGGCCTCGGAGAGTGCTTGATAGGTGAGAGTTGTGCAAAGTTCGACCTCAGCAAAATGTCTGTCCATGATGGTGAGGTCGGAGGCGACGGTGGACATGCGGACGAAGTTGAGAAGCATCAGGCACAGGCTCGCGATGATGAGAATCAGCAGGGCGAGCCGTGGGGTCTTGAGACGCTCAAGGCGCGGTTCGATGCGAGACATCGGGCCGGTTACCAAAGTCTGGCAAATTACGAACATTATTCCCCCACCGAAGATGAAGAAAGCTTGAGCAATGTGAAGGATCAACTCCTCGTCCCACGGGGTGTTGGCTATCCAGACAACACAGATGCCACTAACCATCCCAGAATAAGTCCCTAATCGGTTGATTGAGATCCACTTAGGCTCGGCTCCAGAGGCTTCTAGCCAGAGCCCGCGGTAGGTGCCAACTTGCCATACGCTAAGCAGCATTAGAGCGCCAGCGGCTACGAAACCGAGAGTGAAGGCGAGGTCGCTGCCAGGATAGACATGTGTGTCTGAAATGAAGGGCATGAATGGTTGGCATCCGTCTCGCAACCAAATGGTGTAAACAGTCGTGAGCGTGAGCGCCCAGATAGTCGCCAACGCAATCACGACGCGCCGAATCATTGGTGGTTCGAGCAGTCTATCCACGAAGCCCGCCTCGTGGTTGTGCGCTTCAATGCCACTCCCCAATGATGAAGTCGGGAGGTGGGCATCGGAATGTATGGATGGGCATGAGTTGTGGCTTACCCAGTGCGAGAATCTTGGATATGAGCCCGACACTCATCTCTACGAAGATGGCACTCGGACCAGCCAAGATGCTGCGGACCAACTCGGTTGCGAGGTTGCTCATATCGCCAAATCGATTGTTTTCGCTGGTCAAGAAGGCGCGGTTGTAGTCATCACCAGCGGAGCTAATCGAGTGAATCGTAAGCGGAAGTTGAAGAGACTCTTGGGTTACAAACCGAGTATGACCGATGCCGATTACATTCTCGAGAGCACTGGCTACGCGCCCGGCGGGGTGCCTCCCTTCGGTCATCTCAAACCCTGCACCGTACTGATGGATGAGGATCTATTTCAGTATGAAACGGTCTGGGGAGCAGGTGGGTCAGCGCAGACCGTCTTTCCGATCACGCCCGATGAATTACAACGAATCGCGGGCGCGACGGTCGGCGATGTCAAGCAGTAGGTGATTGAATGGTCGTCACGCAGATGGTCGAGGCTTCGGCTCTCCTGCGTGACGATGTCGAAACTTTTGCCGACGCCCTCGTCGCCGAAGGTTCAGTCGATGCAGTGTACAATCCCCTCGCATACGCTTGGGAACCGCATCGCGCCTTTGTCGAAATGGCGGCTGGCGGCGGTGCGAAAACACTGCTTCTAGGAATGAATCCAGGGCCACACGGGATGGGACAAATGGGAATTCCATTTGCTGCGACCAGTGTGGTACGGGAACTTCTCGGGATTCGCGACCTGCCCGTCGATCAGCCGCGGAACCCACATCCCAAGCGAGCCGTGACTGGGCTCGATTGGCCAAAGGAGGAAGTCAGCGGCACTCGCCTCTGGGGCCTTCTCGCAGACCACTATGGCGATGCTGAATCAATATTCCAGCGGGTCTTCATCGTGAATCATTGCCCGCTGATGCTATTCTCGGGTGAACGTGCAACAAATATCACGCCCGACAAAATCACTGGACCCACCGCTCACGCCCTGCTTGAGCGGTGCGACGATCACCTTCGAGAGGTGGTCGACATCCTCGGCATCGAGAGAGTCATCGGCGTCGGCCGATTCTCCGAGAAGCGAGCCGGCGCTGCGCTCGCTGAAACTGATGTTGAAGTCACAACCTGCTGGCACCCCAGCCCCGCTTCTCCACTCGCAAACCGCAACGGAGGAGCCGACTGGCGCGCGAATGTGAGAGTAGTACTGCCTTGATTCACGCGAAACCCATCGCGGTTCACACCTCACAGAACCTCCTTAAGTGGAGCATCAGCATGCAACCTTTGGTTGATTCCATGTTCATACCGCAACATTTGATTCAGAACGCTACAGAATACGAGAACGAGCCCGCGATTTCGTGGAAGAATGACGCCGGTGATTGGGATACCATGAGCTGGGGCGAGTACGGTGCAAATGCAATGAATATCGCGAAGTCCCTCATCGCTCTTGGATACGAAGCGCGCGAAAATCTCTCAATTTATTCATACAATCGCTCAGATTGGTTCACCTGCTACGCTGCCGGTCAAATGGCCGGAGGAGCGGTGGTCGGAGTCTACCACACTTGCTCACCAGAGGAGGTCGAATGGGTTGTCGGCAACTCGCAATCAAGAATCGTCTTTGTTGGTGACAATCCGATGGACGGAGGCAACACTGAGAAGATGCCAGTCCATCGACTTCACGAGGCTCTGGCGAATCTTGATTCGGTAGAGCATGTCATCGTTTTTGACGGAGTTGAGGTTCTCGACCATCCAAAGATGATGAGTTGGTCGGAGTTTTATTCGAAAGGTAATTCGCTTCCTGATTCGGTAGTTTTGGAGCGTACGAACGCAATACAGGGTGACGATGTGGCTTCTCTGATTTACACGAGTGGTACGACTGGAAATCCGAAGGGAGTAATGCTGACTCACCGCAATATGGAATTCGAGTTGGATGCGGTTGCAGAGATTTTCACTTACGAACAAGGCGAGAAATATGTCTCATGGTTGCCGTTGGCTCACGTTTTCGGACAACTTGTCGACTGCGGTTACTGTGTTCGACAGGCTATGCACATGCACGTTGTCGACTCGCCGATTCACGTTGTCGATTATGCGAAGGAGGTTCAGCCGCACTTGTTCATCGGTGTGCCACGAATCTACGAGAAGATTTACTCGAATGTTAAGGCGGCGTTGGATGCCAAGGCGATTCTCCGTGTGCTGCTGAAAATACCTGGAATTAATGGTAAAATTAAGGGGAAATTGAAGGCAAAGATCGGCTTTGCTAATTGCAGATTTGCGATTACCGGTGCCGCACCGATTAACCACGATATTTTGCGCTTGTTCCACTCGTTGGATATTCCTATCTTCGAGGGCTATGGGATGACTGAGGACACCGCTGGTGCAACTCTCAATGCGCCGGGCGCTATGCGTATCGGTTCGGTTGGGAAGCCTTTCCCGGGAACCGAGATGAAGATTGCCAGCGATGGTGAGATTCTCATGCGTGGTGATCACGTCATGAAGGGTTACTACAACAATCCGGAGGCGACTGCTGATACCATCGATTCAGATGGTTGGTTGCATTCGGGTGACGTTGGTAAGATCGATGATGATGGATTCGTTTTCATTACCGGACGGAAGAAGGAGATTTATGTCTCGAGCGGAGGCAAGAACATTGCACCGCTCGTAATAGAGGAGACAATGAAGTCAATTCCGATTGTCTCTCAGTGTTTCCTTGTGGGAGATGGCCGCAAGTATTGCAGCGCCCTATTCACTCTTGACGCGGGCGCTATCATCCGTGACAAATTCGGGATGGATCCGAATGATATCCCCAAGGACCCTGCTAAGCAATTGGCGAAGTTAGAGGAGTTGGGATCGTCAATCGAGGCATTCACAGACAGCGCAGAGATCAGAGCAGAGGTTCAGGCTGCTGTCGACAAATTGAATGGGCAGTTCAGTAACCCTGAGCAGTTGAAGAAATTCGCTATTCTTCCTCGCGACTTCGCTGTTGATTACGGTGAATTGACACCGACGCTGAAGATTCGCCGCAAGCAGATTCGTGAGAATTGGGCGGATGTCATCGAAGACATGTACGCCGATGCTTGAGGGTTCGGAAGGCTGTACTCGGGGGAGCTCGAATTGACTCCTGAGGCGTGGTTGGGTCTTGCTACGGTTCTAGTTCTGGGGGCGATGTCCCCTGGGCCATCGATTGCCGTTGTGATTCGAAATACGATGACTGGCGGCAAGCGAATGGGAATTGCTACTGGGGTCGGTCACGGGATTGGCTTCGGGATTTACGCATTTTTGACGGCTGCTGGATTGTCGATTGCGCTGGCTGCTCATCCTGCTACCGAGGAGGTTCTTCGATGGGGAGGGATGCTATTGTTGATCTATCTCGGGTTAGTTTTTCTGAGACATGCTCGAGCCGGGCCGTCAGCCGGTAATTTGGGGGCTGACGAGCATGAGAAAAGTGACCAGGCTGGATTTGTGCAAGGTTTTCTAATCGCATTGTTCAATCCGAAGATTTTGGCTTGGATGATGGCGATTTACGCGCCCTTCATTGAGCCGGGAGCAAGCACTCAGACTTTGATAGGAATGGGCGCGCTCGGATTGGCGATCGATGGGACTTGGTACGTCAGTGTGGCTGCGGTGCTTTCTGATACTGGAGCAATCGACAAGTTGCGAACTCGGGCTCACTTGATCGATGGAGCGATGGGAATTCTGATGTTCTTCTTCGCCGCACTCCTTGCTATGGGTGTTCTGTGAACTCTCAGACGGTCTGTCTGGAGTGCATGCTCAGAGTAGGACGATTGGCAGGTGGAAGAGAATCTCGAGGACCACGGCGAGTGTGTTGGCTTCGACGCGAGCTGGGCGCTCGCCGTTCTCGGGCGGTGATAGTCTCTGTAATTCGCCCGCGTCTAACCAAAACGAAGTGCAGCCGGGGCAGCCGTCAATTTCAATCGGATCTGTGAGGCTGCCGTCGATGCGTTGGAACGAGAATTTTCTGACACGCATCTGAGCATCGCAGAATGGGCAATCAATGTCGACTGGGGTTCCTTCGGTGATGAATCCCTCGTGCATCTCCTCGAGTTTATCTACACAGAAAGAGGACTGGGCGGCTTCGGCGTTGAGTAGCATACCCGCACAGGTGTCACAATGGTGTATCCCGTGACGTGTGGAGGCCGAGCGGTTGGACGCATCTGGCGGCACGAGAGGAGAGCCATCACGGGGGCAGAAATGCACCACATTCGGGTCTGCCATAGGTAACCGAGTGTGCCTCTTACCTTCAATACTCACCCGTCATTGATGGCCAATCAGAGATTGAATACGCGTCGTCGCCTTCATTTGCGACTCTTGGGTCGCAGTTGTATGGTGAGCGAGGTTCAGGCCGGAGATTCGCCTTCAGAGAAGGCGGGATCTAGGTCAACTACGCCGCTGCGTGTGGTTACCGCAGCGGCGATCTTCGACGGTCACGATGCAGCAATCGGAATCTTCCGTCGAATCTTCCAATCGATGGGTTGTGAAGTCATTCACCTCGGTCACGACCGAGGCGCCGACGAGGTGGCTCGAGCGGCTATTCAAGAGGATGCTCATGCGATTGCGATTACGTCATATCAGGGCGGAGCGGTCGAGATGTTCACTCACACCAAGGAAATCCTCGACGAGGCTGGATTCGACCATGTCTTCCTTTGTGGTGGCGGTGGTGGAACAATCCTACCATGGGAAATCAAGAAGCTTCGAGATGAAGGCATCGCCCGGATCTACTCGCCCGACGATGGACGAGAGATGGGCTTGACGGGAATGGTCGGTGATGCCATAGAGAAAGCGAGTGGTATCGACCTTCTCGACTCCGCTCGCTTCAAATCTCTTTCAGGACCAGTTTCAGCGAACCAGCACGGAGCGGTAGCGAAGTTACTCACCCTCGCCGAAAACGCCGAGGATGGCCAATTCCGAGCTGCCCTCAAGCGCGTTCGGACAATCAAGGAAGGCGAGGGTTGCCCTGTCGTCGGCCTGACAGGAACTGGAGGAGCTGGGAAGTCAAGCCTCACCGACGAACTGATGCTCAGAATCCAACGTGATAATCCCGGAGCCAAGGTTGCTCTACTCGCAACCGACCCAACCCGCAAGAGAACTGGTGGAGCCCTGCTCGGCGACAGAATCCGAATGAACTGCCTCGCCGACGACAACCTGTTCATGCGCTCATTCGCAAGTCGAGCAAGCGGTCGAGAGATAGCAAATTGCATCGACCGCGCAATCGAAGCCTGCCAAGCGGTTGGCTTCGACCTCATCGTCGTAGAAACCAGCGGCATAGGCCAAGGCAATGATGCCATTACCGAAGTAGCAGACCTCTCGATATATGTCACGACGAGAGAGTATGGAGCCCCATCTCAACTCGAGAAATTAGCTGCCCTCGACTTCGCAGACCTCGTAGTCCTCAACAAATTCGACCGCCCAGGAGCTGAGGACGCACTTACAGAAATCCGCAAGCAATTCAAGCGCAACCGCGAGATGTGGGACGCCAAGAACGAGGACCTTCCAGTAATCCCAACAATCGCAAGCCAATTCGCAGACGCGGGAGTAGACCAGCTTTGGCACAAGTTGGCAAGCCTCCTCAACGAGAAGCACAACCAATCCTTCCAAGCTACCGAAGCCCGCCTCGGCACGGACGGACTGCCCCACCGATCAGCACCAATTCCACCCGAGCGCCAAGGCTACCTCGCAGAAGTCGCGGCCTCGGTCAGAGATTACCACTCCCGCACGCAAGAAGCATCTCGAAACGTGCGCCTCGTCCAGCAACTGGAAGCAGCAGCGAATCAAATGCGCAAATCCAACCGACTCACCTCGGCAGCCGACCTCACAGCCGAAGCAGAAGAAATCCGCAAGCGAGTTCCAGAGAGTGCTTGGAAAATTCTCAGTGAGTTCGACGAGCGAGCCCAAGCCTACCGCTCAGGACAGGCATCCTACACTGTCCGAGGCAAAGAGATTCCAGTGGATACCACAACCGAAACGCTCAGTGGTCTCGACATGCCTAGAGTAGCACTCCCGGAGACCCAAGATTGGGGTGAGAAAATGGAGTGGATCTGTTCCGAAAACGTCCCCGGCGCGTTCCCATTCACAGCAGGTGTTTTTCCATTCAAGCGCGAGGATGAAACTCCGATCAGAATGTTTGCTGGTGAAGGCAGCGCCGAGCGCACCAACAAGCGCTTTCATTTCCTCTCCGAAGGCCAGCCATTCAACAGACTCAGCACGGCCTTCGACTCACCTTCACTTTACGGCAGAGACCCGCAGACCCGGCTCGACATCTTCGGAAAGGTCTGCGAATCAGGAGTCAGCATTTCAACGATTGATGAGATGGAAATGCTCTTCGAAGGCTTCGATTTGTGCGCCCCGAACACTTCCACCTCGAAGACCATCAATGGCAATTATTGGTGGCACTTGGCTGCTTTCTTCAACGTCGCGATAAAACAGCAAAACCGCTTATTCGAAAGCGAGAATGGACGGCCCCCAAATGATACGGAGAAGGCGGAGATTAAGACGAGGGCTTTGAGCACGGTACGCGGAACAGTGCAAGCCGACCAACTCAAGGAATCGATGGGGCAAAACACTCTGGTTTTCAATCTCGATACGGCTCTCAGAATGATGGGAGATGTTGCTGAATTCTATGTCCAAAACAATGTCCGCAACCACTACTTCGTCTCTATCTCGGGCTACCACATCGCCGAAGCCGGAGCGAACCCAATCACGCAGGCGGCGCTGACGCTGAGCAATGGTCTGACTTACGTCGAATTGTTCCGAGCCCGTGGGCTCGAACCAGACAAATTCCTGCGCAATTTCAGTTGGTTCTTCTCGAATGGAATGGACCCTGAATACGCTGTTATCGGGCGGGTCGCGCGCAGGATTTGGTCAATTGCGATGCGGGATCTCTACGGCGTTGGGCATCGCGGTCAGCAACTGAAATATCACATTCAATCGAGTGGGCGAAGTCTGCACGCTCAGGAATTCACTTTCAACGATTACAGGACTACTCTGCAGGCGCTTTACGCGCTGGCTGACAATGCCAACTCGCTGCACACGAATTCGCGCGACGAGGCCTTTGGAACCCCTACCGAAGAGACCGTGCGCGATTCGATGGCGATCCAGATGATTCTGTCAAAGGAATACGGATTGCTCGCCAATGAAAATCCGATGCAAGGCTCACATCTGTCGACTTGGCTTACCGACCGCGTCGAGGAGGAGATTCTGCGGGTCTTCGAGGAGATGCATCGACGCGGCGGAGTGCTGGGCTCTTTGGAGGTGAATTACCAACGTAACCGGATTCAGGATGAATCGATGGTTTACGAGCATCGAAAGCACTCTGGTGAGCTGCCAATTGTCGGCGTGAACACTTTCATTAATCCAGATGCTGCAAGCCTATCGGCGGATGAAGCCGATGCTTTCGATGTAGATGTTACACGCTCGGATGAGGGGGAGAAGCGCATGGTCATCGAGCGCAATGCGGCATTCAAGGCCGAGCACGCTGCGAAGGCTGAGGAAGGAATTGCTCGGCTGAAACAGGTTGCTCGCGATGGCGGCAACCTGTTCGAAGTGATGATGGATATCGTCGAATATTGCAGTGTCGGACAAGTCACACAAGCCTTGTTTGAGACCGGTGGAAAGTTCCGTCGGAATATGTGAAAATTCATTGAGTGGCCTTGAATGCTTGAACGGCTACGACACCGGCTACGAATTGCGGCACAAGGTGCATCCAGAGGTCGGCAGCCTCAATCACACCTGAAATGAACAAAGCGCCGGTAACAGCTGGATTGAACGAACCACCAGAGATGCCGCCAACGGTCAAAGCACCTGCGAGCACAACGAAGGCGATCGCAGCACCGTAGTATCCGTTACCAGCGGTCGCCTCACTCGTCGCAACGTTCAGAATCACGAAGACGAGTGCGAAGGTGTAGAGGAATTCTGCACCAATCGTTTGAGTCATATCGAGTTCAAGCGCAGTGACACTCGGATCAGCAATCAGTAGGTTAGCAGATGCAAGAGCGGCCGCGGCTCCGGCGATGACCTGCACCGCGATGTACGGTGCGACCTCATCCTTCTCACACGCACCGCGCAGCCAAATTCCAACAGTTACAGCCGGGTTGAAGTGTGCTCCAGAGACGTGCCCAAGTCCGTAGATCATCACCATGAGGGTGGCGGCAATAGCGAATGGTGCATATTCTCCTGCTGAACCATGCACAGCAGCGGTACAAATTGTCAGGGCAAGGAAGAATGTCCCTATGAATTCGGCAATCAGTTTGTGTTGGAGCGAATGCTCTGACATGGCTTGTGGCGAGAATCGAACGTCCATCAACATTCTCAGCGGAATTTATACGATTTACTAGGGGGTCCAGGCAGGTTTAGTTGTTTACGCTCCCATGGTTTGTTTCTTGCATTCCTTGTAACCTCTCCAATCTCGCACCAATCATCGAGAGTTGATTGGCCTCTGTGCTTTCCAAGCGATAGGTCGGAATCAATCAACCATGCCATTGTACTCGGATCCAATTCCACCACACGAAGCCAAATTTTCTTTGGAAGTGACTCGCCACACCTTAGTTGAATCATCTCAACAGAATCCTCTCCATCCTCAACTGCATAGCGAGCAATAGTAGGACCAAAGGGAGGATGTATCGAACTGAGAACTATCCTTTCGAAACAAACCCATCCATCTCCACTTTTAGGGTAGGAGCACATTTCCGTAACGAATCCCGACTCTAATGCCTCGGATGCCAAATTCGCTCTTACAAGTAGGTATACTATACCGGATGGTAGAAATGCAGTTCTCCGGTCTTCTTCTTCAAGTTCATCTGATGTTCTTCCGTAGGAAAATTCCTCCCACTCTATGTCTTCGTCCAGCGCCGACTTGAAGTCGCGCACCGCTGTCAGTGTCCAGCTTTGTCTGCCAATTGTATTTGTGCCCATATTTCTCATCTCGAATTAGTCAATCCAACAAGCGGTTTAGGCAGATATTGGGCAATCGTTCAGCCTTTAGGGCTGAGCTAAATTGTCCATCTTACCGGTGCCGCTCGGAGGTAAAATATACAGTAGCGCTGAGGGTCTATCAACAATTCGTTTTGTTAAACACATCAATCACCAAAGACACTTATTGACTCAATAATGGTAAGTAAAGATTCAACTTATCATATATTCTGCATCGGCTACCTTTGAGATTTCAAGAACATTCGATTGAGAATCAGTTGATTACTATGGCCTCTTTGGAGTGACC
>TARA_B110000116_G_scaffold180960_1_pt1 | contig 10357 bp, 7 predicted proteins | sample TARA_B110000116 | Tara Oceans TARA_B110000116 (sample SAMEA4397355) | marine metagenome | biome: Polar Biome; feature: [ZZZ] marine water layer (ENVO:01000295); material: water (ENVO:00002006), including particulate matter (ENVO:01000060) such as... | depth 199 m
TTCACAATGACAGGCTGATCTACTGGAACATGGACTTGGTTTCTAGACATGATATCGTCCGAAGTCCCCAATTCCCCATCTGGCCCAGCATAGGCGGCATTCCATTCATATTGTTTCGCCGTAACGTTTAGTTCGTAAGCGTTTTCGGGAAACATATCTGGATGACGAATTTCATCCCAGATTCCCTTGGAATAAACAGCCAGTGCCATAACTATGACTGCTGTTGCCGAAGTCCATATCCATTCAGCCTTGCTACTGCCTTCAATATAAGTAGCTTTTCTGCCCTCTTTGTGTCTGTACTTGATCATAAAATACACAAGTACAGACTCCGTTACGACAAACACTATTCCTGTTATCCACAGAATTACGTAATAGAGGTTATCTAAATCTTGCCCGAACGTAGAAACGCTCTCCGGCATAAGCCACGACAAATTCATCCAGACATTCTCTCCCTTTCTAGTTTTTCTACAAGAGCCCTGTCACAAATTGACCTATTAATGGTCCGTGACTAGGGAATGATCATGGGGATCAATTGGTGTTCGCATCGGGACAACCGCATTAGCCATATCAGCACTAAAGGTGAAAGTGATATCTGCAGTTCCCCCTGCAGTCACCGTAACCGACTGAGTCTGGGTTCCGTACTGTTCATGCCAGGCTTCTATTACGTAGTCGCCCTCGGGAAGAGTGGAAAGGCTGAAACTACCGCTACCGTCAGATACACTGTGATAGGGATTGCTTACTACTCCCACAAAAGCAGTCATCCACCCATGAACATCACAACGAAGAGGAACCATCACCTCTGGGGTACCAAAGTCCTGTGAAGTTTCCATATTGACTGGCTGACTCGTGTTAAAACCGCGCTGCTCTGTCGGTGTTGCGTTAATGTTATGCAACAGGCCGTCACTGTTTCGAATTGTAATTTCCTGATCCACCATCACTCCCATCACATGAGGAGTATACACACAACCGTCTTGATCTAGCAGAGCTGCTGATGGGGTTGGAAATTGCATTCCCTCAATTGCACTGCCCTCTTTTACATAGACAAAAACATTACTAAGTGTACCATTGTCATTTACAACTACCGTTTGAACCATAGGAGTAGCGGAGTGCTTATCAGCACAAACCTGCTCGCCACTCATGTCGATAGCCGCCATGGCTGGGGCGGTGCCTTCGAAAGCGACAGACCCAGAAATATTACCAGCCGTGGAAGGATCCACAGGATTTTCCATGACTGTGGCTTCTGAGGATGCAGAAGAAGATCCGGCACTATCCGAACTATCTCCGCCACCACAACCAATGACCACTAAAGTGGTAAAAAGGGTCACACTTATTTGCTTCTCAACTTTCCCTAGAACAAACATAATTCCTCCGCTTCAATGAGCGTTTTAAATAGTTTATTTAACTTCTAAATGATTCCATCTCGCGTTTTTGCACTCTTCTCACCATAAAAAATCCTAAAGCACCTGCAATCAATATAGCTATCGGCGGTGCTACATATACTTTGGTCGATATTGGCTCCTCTAGCAGTAGAAAGTACCAAGAACTCAACGATCCCTGGTCACCTGATTCACCATTATCTCCGTCCCAGGCGAAAAAGCTCATCGGGATCGCTTCACCAGTTATGAAATCTAAATCATTTTCGTCTGAAGTCAGTAGTGGTCTCGTAAATACCACCTGCCACTGTCCATCGCTATGCCCGGCTTCCACGTTAACATCTTGACCTTCATCCTGAAAACTTTCTGTACCTACGCCACGAGCCTCACCCTCAAGAGCTGTCTGTCTGTCGCTTTTCCATTCCCATAAGTACACTGGTCGACGACTGTCACCCTTGAGGAAATATGGACGCTCCATGCCCTCTGGCATTTGCATCGGAAACTGAACTACCAGCTGATCAGGTGCTCCATCTATTTCGTTGTTTGCAACTTCTTTCGGCTCCATGATTGTGGTCACTTGCGACTTCCAATCTGCCCATGCTGGATCAGGGCTGTTGTTTGGATCGCTCCAGCTGACCAAGACACTAATATCATCACCATTGTGCATAGCTTTAACCCAAACCCCATCCACCCGCGGATCGAACCACCGAGGCTTTACAATGATCTGGCCTACCAAGGGAATATAAGTGCCCTCAATTTCCTCCCAAGCTTGGTCGTCAAAAGAAGTGGCCAGCTCGGCACCCTCAGTTAGTAGATTCGCCAGCACTACCTCTGAAATACCGGGGACGTCCTCAGGCGCCAAGCTTCTCACATAATGAGCTACGGCCCACAATTCCTCATCTGTGATAACACCAGCGTTCAGAACATCTGAAAAATTCGGCATTGGAGATCCGTCAAGGCCAGTCCTCAAAGCCCTATAGATATCCTCAACATCCGCACCTCCATTAAAGAACCAATTTTCAGTTAGATCTGCAGCCGCAATCGGAAATCCCGTATCGTCCATCAATGTAGGTGCGGACTCTCCATCACCACGGCCTTGATCCCCGTGACACTTCCAGCACTCAATAGCCTCATACTGCGTCCTGCCCTCTGCTATGACTTCTTCGGAAACTCCCGTTGGACTTCCCAAATCAAGTGGTACTGGAATTTCATCTGGAGAGAAAAATCTTGAAAAAGTCTTGATATATTGAACCAATGCTTCTTTTTCAGCCTCGGTCAAAACATCGTCCCAAGCTGGCATCGCTGTCCCAGGCGCACCCATATTAATGGCTCTCATAAGATCCTGGTCAGTAGGGAGATCTCCACTAGCAGTGGTACGGATGTTATACAGTGCCAAAGTGAAGTCCCTAGGACGCGGAAGCATATATCCCGCCGCTGATCCATCGCCACCACCGTCTATCCCGTGGCATTCCGAACACCACCGGTCATAAGTAACCATTCCCAGTTGCTCGTCTTCCTGCATCGCAACGAGCCCCTGTGGCATCATGACTAAGCTCAAAACAAAAACCAAACCCCCCAATATAGCCATCAATGCTCCTCTCCTTCTTCTTCCCAAGTCCGAGGTTCATGGCCTGCCTGTTCATACATAAAGATGATGACAGACCAAATCTCATCTTCGGTCAGAAAGTCTTCCCAGGCTGGCATTGCAGAATTCCAAGGTGCGCCTTCGTTAGGTAGGCCAGGACCCCCCTTTGCAACACGCCAAAATACGTAACTTTCAGTCAGTTGAGCTATTGTACCAACGTCCTGAAAACTAGCTGGGCCTGGATTAAAACCTTGAGCATAGTGTCCCCTGCCCGCTAACCCGTCCCCATGACATGGAAGACAGTTCTGATAATAGACCCTTCTTCCCTCCAGGTAATGCTCCTCTAGAGAACCATTAGATCGCAGCGGATTTTCTACTCCGGCCAGCTCCATACTTGTTCCTTGAAAATCGATTTGTCCTGGTGGTGCAGGATGAATAGATCGTAAACTGGAAGGTGCAGCTATCGACGGCCTGATAGAATTAAAGGTCATCAAGCCCACCAATAACGGCACTAGTAAAATTAACGCGACCCGTGTCCTGCTCTGACGAGGTTCCACCATTGCCGCATGGAGTGGTGCCTTAAATTCATCCCAATCGGGTTCATTGAAACTGACCCACAGCAAAATGCCAATGACAGCAGTAGCCATGTATTGTAATAGAACGGAATCTGGAATAGGCCCGCTTTCAAACCCGAATAGGGGAGGGATATAGGGAATCCCAAATTCCAGCAAGAGATAGGATACTGCCAGTATCACTAACGATTTGCCTAACGGCCCACTAAAGTATTTCCTCATTTAATTATCTAACCTACCGTCTATCCGCAAGAAACATGACCACATTCTCCAACTGCTGTGCGGTCAACTGGTTTCCATACATCGCTGGCATCATACCCAAAGATGCCTCGAAACCCTCTGAAGCACTGGCTCCAGGGTCCAAAATTGACTCACGAATATAGTCCACAGTCAGTCTAGAGCCAATTCCATCAAAGCTCGGCCCTATAGGAGCACCCGCTCCATCTAGGATATGGCAACCCAAACAAGCATTTCCATTCAAAATATCAATCGGATCAGTCGCATTGCTAGCAGGCGCGGCGGCGACATTATCCACGGTAGCGTTAGAGGCTAAAGCTCCTTCTCCCTCGTTTATGTCTGCTCCAGTCACGGTCACCTCGCCCCCCTGAGCTTCCAGATAAGCCACCAAAGCCCATATCTGATCGTTCGAAAGGGAACGCCTCATATCCGGCATTATAGGGCTGTACCCCTCCACCAGATAAGCATTGGGTTCCACCATTGCCAGATATAAATATTCCTTGCAGCTCTCCCCAGGAACCCTATCACTGCAACGAGCACCGATCGGGCCTTGGCCTTCGTATCCCGTCAGAAGATTCGGTGCCCGAGTACCAAGACCATGACAAGCAGTACAGCCTCCCGCTGATCCATATAACAATTCACCTGAAGATGTCAATTCGGCCGCGCTCACATCTGTCCCGAAACTCAAGTCTTGAGGAACCTCAGATTGAACTTGAGGAATTGAGTTTGCCAGCAACGTAAATACACCAATAGTTCCAACAACCACTCCAATAATCTTTAAATTTTCAGCTAGCACAAAGCACCCCTAGTGTTCTTTAAAAAATTTTCGCGCTGAGAACTTTGTTTCATTGAGACACTCCTGGCTGAGCTTCCACTTTAGCGGCATCAGAAACCACTTTTGTTCCTTTTTCCGCCAGCCCACCGAGCCAAAAAATAAAGGATACCAAAGCAAAGAAAATTAAAACGCAAGCAGATATGACAATTGCTGCATAGCCAAGAGCAGGGGTGGCGGCATCCACACTGGTGTCACGCATAACCTCCCACACATGCCAATGTTGTCGAATACCGCTACGCGCAAAGCCCATCAAGCCCATCAACCAAGTAAAAGTGACCGCCAAGATAAAAAGTGCATACTGAGATCTGGCGGGCATCTGCCCCCATCGAATATCTCCTCTGGACTCAGCGCCTCGTAACATGAAGACGTCTATGACGATGACCCCAATAATTGTCGCCAGTACAGCTAAAACCTGGTAAACTGAGAACCCGATCCGTACAATCGCTGGCACAAAATATCCCCAAACACCGTAGAACACGACTACTATAGATGATATTACGAACAGAGCGCCTTGAACTATAGTTGCTGTTTTCGCCCATGTGACAGTTGGTCGAGAATTGGCCCTTCGATATAGCAGAAACGACAGGAAGGTTGTCAGGATCATCAGGTTGACGGCAGTATTTTTTGCACTCATAACCCCCAGTACTCCTAGAAAGGGATGGTGCGTGCCGCCCATCGCAGCTATTTCCTCACGGTCAGCAATCATCGTATTAGGCGTAGCCCACACCATCACACCTAGAACGAGAACGATCAACATATACTTGGTATAAGGAGTGAATCTCTCTGCCCCCGGGATACGCCCCATACCTACCCACAGATAATAATTGCCTGCCAAGAATAGCACACCGATAAGAAAGGCCTGGATGATCCACAACCAACTCATGAAGCCGCCCATCATGGTGATTCCCATTTGTTGGTTGAATTCGTAGATCTCTCTACCCAAATAGTAGCCGGCAAATGGCAAGACGATTAAAGCACCAATCGCTATGAGATTTCCTATGTACCCCATCCAATCGTAATGGGCCCTTTCCTCGTCGGTTCTTGCAACCAGGAATCGATAAGCCGCATAGGCACCTACAATCGCTCCTCCGAACACTACATTGGCTATGATTCTGTGGATGTTAATAGGCATCCATGTAGCGTTGGCGAATGCACTCCAGAACTGCACCATCCCTGGTGCCGTATCTGGGGTCACATCTGCGGGAGGACTCATCATATAGGTAAGCCATGAGTTTGCTATGAACATGACTGCAGTTCCCCAAATATTCAGTAGGATTCCGAGAGTCCAGTGAACTAGCTTGGCCCTTCCTTTGCTCCACAGGTCCCATCCATAATAGTACAAATAAAGTGTGAAGGACTCGAAGAAAAACAAGCTTACATAAACCCACATAGAAACTTGAAAGATCTCCACTAAATACAGCCATAGCCCAGGATACAGAGTTACCAACAAGAATGATAAAATAGCCCCCCAGATCGCCGTGGCAGAGTATGCTACCAATAGTAATCTCGTAAACTCTTTGGCCAGTTTGTCGTACTTACTATCCCCTCCAAAGATGCCCACTGCTTCGGCTACTACCGCAAACATCGGCACACCTAGAACGAAAGCTGCAAAAAGAAGATGAACCTGCGCTGCTACCCAAATAGCAACCCTGCTTCCAACCAGAGGAAACTCCCCATACTGCCTCATTGCCTCGGAGCCCTGAGCCAGCAAAAGATCAGGTGCCAAAAACTGGCCCACTATCCCACAAATGGCCACAACCGTCCAAGGCAGAAGCCTGCTACCACCTTGCTTTGAGTTTAAATTTTTTGTCTTTTCTCTGAGATCTGCCAGAATTGACATTACGCCTTGCCTCCTCTACCTAAAAAGAAAGGCAGTTTCTTAGAAAAATCTACTGGCATATTCTCTCGAACTTCAGTCATGACTTCCATGTCTACCAATTCATACCCCCTGTCCTGGGCGTATTTTTCAACCCTTCCAATAACTACACCTCTCACAAAGCTGGGAATCTTTTGCACTTTCTCATAGGCATCAGGGGTCCACTCCAGGCTGATTTCTCCAGCCGTTTGTCCGTAGGAAATCCCCAGGTTTGCCTCTACTAGTGGTTTGTCTCCGGTTGGATCATAGGCACACGAATTGTCTGGCCCTAAGTGGTCGCCATTTTCAGCGTAGGCCCTGGCCCTACAACCCCCACACACTTTTCTGTACTCGCATCGACCACACCGCCCCGAAAGACTGCCTCCCCGTAAATCATTAAACACTGGAGAGGTTTCCCAAATCTCCTTGAAGCTGTGAGTAAGAAGATCTCCTGCAATCAAAGGCATATAGGGACAAGGAGTCACTTTTCCCTCAGGAGTAATTCTGACATAATGCACACCACAAGGACATCGCGTCTCATAGTTGAGGAGGGGAGAGTCTGATGCATCTTCAATAACATGTCGCATAATTTGAGGCTGACATTTCGAGCGTACCATCATAGTTCCTCTGTACAGCTTTTCCAGGGCAACCAGGTCTTTCAAGACTTCCTCGTTTTCAGTTGCACTCATCCCTGTCATCCTCTCTGCCCGCCCTGTGGGAACCACGAAATAGACGTTGAATGAGATTGCTCCAGCATCAGCCGCCCATCTAGCAAGATCGTTCAGCTCCTGGCGATTCCCACTTGTCACGGTTGTCTGGATTACAAAATCCAGGTTCTTTTCTGCACATCGGCCAACCGCGGCCTGAGTCTCTTCAAGAGCTCCCCCTCCATGTCTAAACCGATCATGATAATTGGCTCTGAGAGAGTCAACACTGACCGCTACCCCCTTAACACCCGAGTCCATCAGGGAATCGATTCGGGCCTCGGTAAGGCCCGTTCCATTGGTCCCGATTACAACGGTAGCGCCCCTGGATGAAGCTTTTTCTGCAATGGCTTCAAGATCATCGCGCAACAAAGGTTCGCCACCGGTCAGAATCAACATAGGGCTTGGATTCAAGTCCAATACCTCATTTAGTATTCGCATACATTCTTCTGTGGGCAATTCCGTTTCTTGCGCATGCCAGGAGCCAGCCGAAATATAGCAATGAGCACAAGCCAGATTACATCTCTTCGTAAGGTTCCATGCTACAATGTGCGGCACAAAGGTTTTCTCTTGCCCTTCGGCAGCAACCAACATCGTGTCTTCGGAAAGCATTGTTGCACTAGGGTGTAGAATCACGCCTGATTGTTCTCCGTATCCATAAACTTCTTTATGGCCGACTTAGCGTCCTTGGGTGAAACCATTTTGAGATCCACTGGACAGTCTTCTGCCGCCTCCTCAACGTCCCTAATCGGACACCTTGTCACTCCGTTGGCCTTTGCTTCGTCTATGAATTTCCTCATCTCGGGAGTCATTCCATCTATGCCTTCAGCGGCCGCCTTAAGCTGCTTTGTCTGAAGCTCCTTAAACATGACTAACATTGTGTCCATATCGAACTCGTCCGCCTCGATCATGGCCTGTTTATTCTCGTCCATTACCATAGTCGTCACTCGCCAGAATTCATGCTCTCTCGCGAACCTCTCAACCGTATTTCTAGCCAGAGGCCGAGCTATTAATGGAACCTGGTCAAGCCTCTCGAAGGCCTCCTCGGTCCACTGAACAGGGTCCGTTGAAATCCTTTCTCTTGTGGTAACATGACCAGTGTATGGACAGGTAGTATCTATCGTGGCCACCTCTGGGTCGAGATCGAGGTCCAAACCTTTGACCAGGGTCCGCTTCATTGCTTCTTGGGCCTTCACTTCCGCTAGTACCAACTCTTCCGCCGTACCGATACCCATTATCAATTGCATATGCGTAGGCAATAGCTTCTTAATCGCTTCGTCCAAGCGATCACCTGTAACCATCGGCATCCCATCTTTCCCCAAGGGGGGGACAGACTCACCCTCATGCTCGGTTTCAACAGCTTCTAGGGACCGGGACCCCGCACCATTCGCCTCTATTTTATATGTCCCGTTCGCTCCAGGCCCATAGTTGTCCAAGGTGAACTCTTCTACAGCTTTTCTAGCTATCCCCAAAGCAAAAGGCGGAACCCTCAAAATACGCACCTCGGCGTCAGGGGCCCATTCCAATCCAGATTCTCCATCTTCTTCAATCCAGGGAATGTCATCTGGCCGCACGCCCAAGGTACTCGTCACTAATATGTTTCCAGGAGCTAGTCGACAGAGATTTTCCACTTGAGAGCCCATGTCGGTCCCTTCAATTCGATGGTTGCCGTGCCTAGATAGGATCAAAAGGCTAGGATCAATCTCTTCTATCCACTGAAGAATACACTGGAATGGCTTTCCTATAAGAATCTGCGTCTCTACCTCCACGTCTGGAAATTCCTCAGCCATGATCTCTGCCCTTTTCAGGTTGGCTTGGGCCAGCTTGAGCAGTCCTTTGTCTATGATATTATTATGGAGCTCCTCCTGTTCTTCAAATTTAAAAACCTTTGAAGCTTGCACAGAAAGGATGTCTTTGATATTACCAAAAACAGAATGATGATATTCCACGTCGAAAGCTGAGCAGACAAAAAGCTTGGCGTTGAAGTCCCGAGCCATTTCCAAGGCCTTACGCATCGCCTTGTAAGAATAAGAGGACCCGTCTACGCAGACCATCCACGAACCTTCTCTCAGGGGCCTCTCGTCCTTTGTTATCAGAATATCCTTCTCTACGTGACGTATGGCCCTGGAAACCATCCCTCCCAGTTGAGAAAGGGGTTGGATACCTATCCCGTGAGCACCTATGACCATCAAGTCATATTCGCGCCCGCTCGAGCCAGCCAGTTTTTCGTCTGGGTCCTCATCTTCAGCCACAATCCGGCCATCATCTCCGAGTTTAACGTCACTCCGTACGTTCTCACCACCATCATATTTATCAGCTATATTTGGATCGAACCCAATGAGACTAGGCAGTCGGCCAGCCCCCTTGTTAGCTTCGCGGATTATCTCTTCGTAATTAATGCCCTCTAACAATTGCCTGGTAAGGGGAACGCCTGCTTTTTTGCATATCTTAGCAGTTTGGTCCAAAAAGGAATCAGAAATCAACTGCAATCCTTTTTCGATGAGCTTGTCATGCACCTTCCGTTGCCGCTTAATTTCTTTAGCAGTTTGGAATTGTGCAGGAAGTCCGGTTTCCAGTTGCCGGAAACGAACGTCGTGGAGACGAGCTGCATACACATGGTTTCCGACAATGCCACCACCAGAATTTTTACAGATTTCAACCGCTCTATCTACGGCCCAATGGGAGTGGTCTGAGTTGTCGATCGGCACAAACACTTCACTATACATACTCTTTTACCTCGAATCATCCCGCTCAATGCTACTCTATTCAGGATGTTTACGTTTAAGTTAGAGATCCCACAATCCGCAACTACCGGCAGGGGGTCTGTTTAAGCAGAATTATATGGCCTCCGGTTGCCTCAGGAAAATGCCTGTTTTCACTTGTACTTACCTCAAATTCCCGACCCTAAAACTAGCTGCTTGTGATAAAAAGCACAAGCAGAACCATTTCTGCATATGGTTGTATGTACAACCATACTTCTAGCTGGGAAGGTCAAGCTACCCAGGGGGGCATATGATACCTACTACTTCCCCCACGGACCTTCCAGATTATTAGTTGCTCGTTTCCCTCGACACAAACAGTGCCTGTCCTCGGAAATAGGCTACTAGGATCAAGCCTGTAGTCACAACAAGGGAAGGATAGATGGATTCCACATTTTCCACTGGATTTAAACCGAAAACCAGAGTTTGTACAGAAA
>TARA_B110000116_G_scaffold59920_1_pt1 | contig 10337 bp, 7 predicted proteins | sample TARA_B110000116 | Tara Oceans TARA_B110000116 (sample SAMEA4397355) | marine metagenome | biome: Polar Biome; feature: [ZZZ] marine water layer (ENVO:01000295); material: water (ENVO:00002006), including particulate matter (ENVO:01000060) such as... | depth 199 m
GGAGTCTGTTACCCAGTTAGAAAACCATTTACAAAAATGGGTGTTCTTTTTGGGATGGCTGCAGGATTCTGTACTTTGTATTGGGCGTTAGTGCTTTCCCCACATCCAATGGGAATACACGCTGCTATTTGGTCTTTGGGAACGAATGTGCTGACCTGTATAATTGTGTCACGTTTCACAGAACCCCCGACCGATTCTACGATTCAACGTATCCACGGAACTTTAGAAGAATACTTATATGGTTCTGGAGAAATCTCCCTTACAGAAGAATCTGAATAGAGGACTAACTTAGCTCTCGGAGACTTGTTTCGAGCAGCTCTCTCGTCTTCTTTGGCTCTGCGGATCCGCTTGTAATTTTCATCACTCGGCCTACCAGATAACCGAGTATCTCAGTTTTACCATCTAGATATTTTTGTACTTCATTAGGGTTGCTCTCGATGACTTCTGCTACGATATACTGTAATTCCTCTGAATCATGTATTTGGTTGTAGTTGTCTTTGGACACTATTTCATCAAGGTTTCTACCCGTCGTTGCTAATACTGTCATAATCTCTTTGGCGGAGTGCGAAGACACGGTTCCTGAAGAGACCAATTCCACCAATTTAGCAACTGACACACCAGACAGGTGCGAGGTTTCTTCCGTCAAATTCTTCGGAATCTCATTTACACACCATTTTGATAGAGTTAAGTGGTCGGAAGTTTCTTGGGAAGCAGAAATGAAAAGTCTCATTAAGTCGGGATTTCTAGAGAGAATCATGGCGTCTTTTTCGGAGATTTTGAATTGTGCAATCAAATTTTTAGTGCTGACCACCTCCTCTTCACTCGGAGAAGTGGTTTTCGCTTCAATTCCATGTTTGGTGTTCTGGCTGGATGTTCGTCTCGAAAGCTTGTCCGCCCGTGTTGGATTCTTATGCTGAATGTCTTTCGATCTTCCCCAACTATCCTTCAGAGTGACTGTTCGGTTGAAAACGAGATTTCTTGGATTGGAGTCCACAGAGTCAGAAATAAAATTACCAGTGCGTTCAAACTGGTAATTTATATTGGGGGGATCTGCTGCCACACTCCGTTCCACTCTACTATCTTTCAAAACGATAAGAGATTGTGGATTTAAATGATCAGTAAAATGTCCGTCGTCGTCGACGTCCTCGGGGTTTGGAACATTAAAAAGTCTATCGTAGAGTCTGATTTCGGCAGGTAAGGAATCCGTCGCAGAGACCCAGTGGATAGTGCCCTTTACTTTACGGTGTTTCGAGCTGGCGCGACTTTTAGTGTTTGGATCATAGGTACAGTGTATTTCTAGAATGTCTCCATCGTCATTCTTGATAATATTTTCACATTTGATTATGTACGCGTACCGGAGGCGTACTTCTACACCTGGAGACAGTCTGCGAAATCCTTTGGACGGATTCTCATCGAAATCGGTTTGTTCTATGAATATTTCTCTGGTGAAAGGGAGCATCCTAGTCCCTTCGGTACCTATATCTTCTGGAAAATAGGGAGCTTCTAGCTCTATTGTATCATTTTCATCGTGATTTAAAATTATCACTTTTAGGGGTTTTAATACGCACATTACTCTAGGGGCTGTGTAATTCAATTCGTTTCTGATGGCGTACTCAAACCTTGCTAGATCTACTCTGTTTTCAGTTTTAGCGACCCCAATCATATTGCAAAAGTCTCTTACTGCCTTTGCGGGGACTCCTCGTCGCCGGATACCAGCAATAGTTGGCATCCGTGGATCATCCCAACCCTTAACGTATTTTCCGTCAACTAATTGGAGGAGTTTCCTTTTGCTGAGGACTGTGAATTCTAAATTGAGTCGAGAAAATTCATACTGTCGGGGTTGTGGTTGAGGTATGTCAAGACTGTCTAGGATCCAGTCATAAAGCTCTCTATTGTTTTCGAATTCAAGAGTACAGATTGAGTGAGTAATCCCCTCTATTGAATCTGAAAGACAGTGCGTGAAGTCATAGAGAGGATAGAGACACCAGTCATCTTGCGTTCGGTAATGAGTCGCATGTCGGATTCGGTATAAGATGGGATCGCGCATAAGCATATTGGAGGAACCCATATCAATCTTAGCTCTGAGGACATGTTGCCCATCGGAGAAAGTTCCAGAACGCATCTGTGAGAAAAATTCCAGATTTTCAGATACGGATCGATTGCGGTAAGGGCTCTGACGTCCGAGTTCGGTGACGGATCCCCTATATTCTCTTATTTCTGATTCATTCAGACTGTCCACGTAAGCTAAAGATTTGTGGATTAGCTCTTCTGCATAATCATAGAGTGTTTGAAAATAATCAGAGGCATGATAAAGATGGGCTCCCCAATTAAAGCCTAGCCATCGTATATCTTTCTTTATGGAGTCAACGTACACTTCCTCTTCAGTTTCGGGGTTTGTGTCGTCCAGTCGCAGATGTGTTATCCCTTGGTGCTCAGAAGCAGCGGAGAAGTTCAGACATATTGATTTTGCATGGCCAATATGTAGGAAGCCGTTTGGCTCTGGAGGGAATCTAGTTACCACCCTTCCTTGATGCCTGCCAGAGTCGATGTCATTCGCAATGATTGCTCGGATGAAATTTTGTTTTCCAGGAGGGCTATTTTCGGTATCGGTCATTTTTCAAAGTTTAGAGGACTCTGGCGAATTCGTATGTTGTCAAACTCGCCTCTATATTCTAGGAGGGGTCTTCACCTGTAAATTTTAACTATATAGTAAAGACTCAGTCTACTCCCAAGGTTAAAATAACAGATGTTTGAGAGCACATTCCTTCAATCATTTTAGCACATGGAGCAAAAAATGGCATATATCCCATATGTTCCTTATGAAGAAGCGGGAGCTTCACTACAAGAATTATATAGAAAATATGGTGGTCCGAAGAAAAAAGTTGATAATATTATTCGGATCCATTCTCACAATCCACCCTCGATGAAGCATCATTTAGATTTGTATGCTCATTTGATGAGAGGGGATTCGCCGCTTAGTCTGATCCAGCGTGAGATGATTGCTATAGTTGTTTCAGCTTGCAATGATTGTTTTTATTGAATTAATCATCACGGAGCGGGACTTCGTAAGTTGTCGGGTGACCAGATGCTAGCAAGGATTTTAGTGAAAGACTACCGAAAGGCTATTCTATCTCAACAGGATCGTGCGATGTTAGACTACGCTGCCAAGCTCACGGTCAGGCCAGTAGCTGTGGGGGAATCAGACGTTGTATATTTGAAGGAGATGGGATTTGACGATACGGGTGTCTTGGATATTTGTCAGGTGACGGCTTACTACAATTATGTCAATCGTCTAGCAGACGGACTAGGCGTTGAATTAGAGTCCGATTGGAGAGGAGATCTGATTGTAACTGAAGAGGACTTGAAGGCCTGGACCAATGAAAGAGATAGTTTAAAGGATTCCTTATGATTGAAATAACTGGTGCAGATCTAAGTCTAGAGACATGTGCGAAGGTCGCTTCTATGGGGTCTCGAGTTACCTTGGACGAATCTGCCCGTGCCAGGATGAAAGAGTCAAGAGACTTCATTCTGGATCTCTTGGGGGCGGGTGAGCGAGTTTATGGGGTCACTACAGGTTTCGGAAGACTGGCTGAAATTATGGTACCCGAAGAAGATCGAGAAGATCTCCAGCATAATCTTATTAGGAGCCACTCTTCTGGTGTCGGCGATCCAATGAACAAGAAAGAAGTTAGGATAATTATGCTTCTAAGAGCCAATTCTTTGGCGCGTGGTCATTCTGGTTGCAGGGGAGAAGTCGTTGACCTACTTATAGATTTTCTCAATCGAGGGATTCATCCAGTTGTTCCTCAGTATGGTTCGGTAGGAGCTAGTGGTGACTTGGCGCCTTTGGCTCATATAGGACTTGCTCTAATTGGTGAAGGTGATGTGGAATATCAAGGTCAAATTAGACCAACGGCTGAAATTTTAGATGAAGTTCATCTTGTTCCGCTCAAATTGAAAGAGAAGGAAGGACTGGCCTTGATTAATGGAACTCAGGCGACCACTGGCCTGGGAATTTTAACTTTCTTGGGTGCGCAGAATGCTTTAGACACTGCTGAGGTGACTGGCTGTATGAGCCTTGAAGCCTTGAGGGGCACCCCGGATCCCTTCATGGAAGAAGTTCAGCATGCTCGTCCACATCCAGGACAAATTGAAAGTGCCGCTAAGTTGAGGAGATTGCTTCAAAATTCAGAGATTAGAGAATCTCATCGGGAAGGTGACAGTCGAGTTCAAGACCCTTATTGTCTCCGTTGTATGCCCCAGGTGCATGGCGCTACTCGAAATGTGATGAAATATGTCGAGGAAGTCCTTCAAGTTGAGGCTAATAGTACAACCGATAACCCTTTGATTTTTACAGAAATAGAATCTGTGGTGAGTGCAGGTAATTTCCATGCACAAATTGTATCGCAAGCTCTGGATTTCCTCTCTATTTCATTGACAGATATGGCAGCGATTAGTGAAAGGCGTATTGAAAGGATGCTTAATCCAGATGTGTCTGGCCTTCCTGCCTTTTTAGCTCCTAGGCCAGGGCTGGAATCGGGTTTTATGATAGTGCACGTGACTGTAGTAGATTTACTTTCAGAGATGAGGGTTTTATCACATCCGGCTAGTGTTGATTCTGTCCCCACCAGCGCTGGCCAAGAGGATCATGTATCCATGGGGTTAACGTCAGCTCGCAAGGCCTCTAGGATCCTAAGATGTTTAGAGTATATACTAGCGATCGAATCTTTAGTGGCAGCTGAAGGCATTCAGTATCATCGACCTATGAAGGCTGGAGATGGAGTCGAAAAAGCGCACAGGGTGGTTAGGGAATATGCGGCGAGCCTAGAGACGGACAGATCGCACTCTAAGGAGATAGAGAAATTGAGAGAAGTGGTTGGTGGTGGAGCGTTTGCAGCAATTTTACAGGCCGATGAGGTTTAAACCCAGGGAGTATAGAAGAATTGAACAATTCAATGAAAACTAGGGAGATAAGGGCTCCGAGGGGTAGCGATTTGTCGTGCAAGGGATGGACTCAAGAAGCGGCTCTTCGAATGCTTATGAATAACCTGGATCCAGAAGTAGCTGAACGTCCAGAGGACTTGGTGGTTTATGGGGGAACTGGACGTGCTGCAAGGAACTGGGCTGCGTTTGATCGTATTGTAGAATGTCTTCGTGAGCTTGAAGATGACGAGACCTTACTTATTCAATCGGGCTCTCCAGCAGGGATTTTTCGGACACATAAAGAGTCACCTAGAGTGTTGATTGCAAATTCTAACTTGGTGGGAAGATGGGCCAACTGGAAACATTTTCGTGAGCTAGATCAAAAAGGGCTTATGATGTATGGACAAATGACTGCTGGTTCTTGGATTTATATCGGAACTCAGGGGATCCTTCAGGGGACTTACGAGACTTTTGCTTCTATGGGAAGAAAGCATTATGGATCGAGTTTGGAAGGTCGGTGGATACTAACTGGCGGGATGGGCGGGATGGGTGGTGCCCAACCACTGGCAGCTACCATGAATGGTGCTTCCATACTCGTCGTCGAAGTGGATCCAGAAAGAATTAAAAGAAGAGTTAAAACTGGTTACTGTGATCGTATGACTGATGATATGGCTGAAGCTCTAGCATGGACTATGGAGTCTGCTAGAAAAAAAGAAGCACTGAGTGTCGGCCTGGTAGGCAATTGCGCTGAAGTGTTACCAGCTATGGTAGCAGAAGGGATCGTCCCGGATATAGTCACTGACCAAACTTCGGCGCATGATCCTCTCAATGGCTATGTCCCTGCGGGATTATCTCTTGCAGAAGCTGATTCTTTGAGACACGCTGATGCTGAAGAATACATTAGACGTTCAATGCAGTCTATGCGTCGGCATTGTGAAGCCATGGTGGAGATGATGAAAAAAGGATCGTACGTCACTGATTATGGGAATAATTTGAGAACCCAGGCTCTGGATGCGGGATTCGAGGATGCATTTTCTTTTCCGGGTTTTGTTCCAGCGTATATACGACCTCTATTCTGTGAAGGCAAAGGGCCTTTTCGTTGGGCTGCGCTTTCTGGGGATCCCAAGGACATCTATCGAACTGATGATCTAGTTTTAGAAATGTTTGCAGATGATGAACATTTGGTAAAATGGATCACTATGGCACGTGAAAAAATCCAATTCCAGGGACTGCCATCCCGGATCTGTTGGTTAGGACAAGGCGATAGAGCTCGTTTCGGACTGGCGATCAACGAACTGGTTTCGAGTGGAGAGATTTCTGCACCCATTGTCATCGGAAGAGATCATTTAGATACGGGATCCGTTGCTTCTCCTTTCCGAGAAACAGAAGATATGAAGGACGGAAGTGACGCGGTTGCGGACTGGCCAATTTTAAATGCCCTCCTGAATACTGCATCCGGAGCCAGTTGGGTTTCTTTCCATCACGGTGGAGGAGTGGGAATTGGGAATTCCCTCCATGCAGGTCAGGTTTTGGTGGCTGATGGCTCTGATGAGATGGCAAAGAGGATTAATCGTGTATTGACTAACGACCCTGGTATAGGTGTGGCCCGTCATGCAGATGCTGGTTACAGACTGGCAGAAGAGACGGCAGCCAGAGAAGGTATCAAAATACCAATGAAGAGAACTTAGAAATTTTAGCTGTAATGTTGAGGAAGAGCTTTGACTCCATGACAATTTTTGACTTTCACCTCAGGAATCTATGCCAGAATCTATTATAGAGTGCGTACCGAATTTTTCAGAAGGTCGGGATTCAAAGATCCTGGCAGAAATTGTTGGTTCTATTGAAGCCGCTGGAGGAGTTAAAGTGCTCGACGTGGATTCGGGACCTAATACGAACAGAACAGTAGTGACTTTTGTCGGACCACCAGATGCTGTGGAAGAAGCAGCATTTCAAGCTGTGACTACTGCTAGCCATTTGATTGACATGCGGAATCATCATGGAGAACATCCACGTATAGGCGCCACCGACGTATTGCCTTTCATTCCAGTATCTAAAGTGTCTATGGAAGAATGCATAAACATGGCTAAGCGGGTCGGGGAACGTATTGGACAAGATTTGGAGATACCTGTTTACCTATATGATCAGGCCGCCAGCGTTCCTGAAAGATGTAATTTGGCCACAGTTCGTTCGGGTGAGTATGAGGGTTTAAAAGATAAAGTTACAGATGCACAATGGCTTCCCGATTATGGTCCTGCAGAGCATAACCTCAAAGCTGGAGCGACTTGTGTCGGCGCTAGGGAATTTCTCATTGCATACAATATCAATCTAAATAATGCGGATCGTAGATATGCTAATGACATTGCCTACGCTCTTAGAGAGAGAGGACGCTGGAAACGTACGGGTAACGTTGAGCCTTTCTACTACAAGGGTGAAGCCGTCCATTTCGATCAGGATGGCAAATTTCCGTGTGGTCCATGTGACTTTGTTGGAAGATCTTATGAAGAATTACGGAGCCACTACGCAGAAGAACACCAGGGTGATCTGTCTGAGCGCTATAAGAGCCTAGGAATCGATCCGAAAAATCCGTCAGGGCCAGTGTTTGACGACGGCATCTTTAAAGAAGTAAAGGCGATTGGATGGGTTATAGATGATTATGATCGTGCACAGATCAGTATTAATTTGACTAATTACAAAGTTAGCTCGCCTCACCAAGTGCTTGAAGAAGCCCGTCGTGAAGCAGCGAAGAGAGGGATTGTAGTCACTGGTTCTGAGTTAGTAGGACTAATCCCCTTTGAAGCGCTTAAGGAAGCAGGGGTCTATTATCGAAAACAAGCCATGAAATCGACTGGAATTCCAGTTCCCGATTTACTGGAGACAGCTATACAATCAATGGGTTTGCGTGATGTCAGCCCCTTTGATATCGAAGATAAAGTGATAGGGCTTCCGACCTCAGGGGGTCCTCTGATGAACCTGAGTGCTTTGGGCTTTGTTGATGAGGTTTCCCGTGAGACTCCAGCTCCAGGAGGTGGATCGGTAGCAGCTCTTGCTGGGGCATTAGGGGGTGCGCTAACGTCGATGGTAGCAAATCTTTCTATCGGTAAAAGTGAATTTGATTCAATGTACGGTCAACTTTGCCAGATATCGATGCAAGCCCAAGAGATCAAAGACCTTCTTGTGGACGCGGTAGATGCGGACACAAAAGCTTTCGATTCAGTGCTAACTGGAATGAGAATGCCCAAGGACAGTGAAGAGGAAAGAAAGATTCGAGCCATCGCTATAGAAGATGGATATAAAAGAGCTACGCTAGTTCCTCTGGAAACGGCCAAGACATGTTTGAGCGCTATGGAATTAGCCAATGAAATGGCAGATTTGGCAGATTCGACGATGATGAGTGACGTTGGAACTGGGTGTCTTATGGCAGAAACTGGTTTGCGTTCAGCCATTTACAATGTACGAATCAATCTTCCTAATATTTCTGACCAAACCTTCCAAGAAGATGTTGGAGGTCAGATTATAAACTTGTTATCCAGTTGTGAAAGATTCAGGGATACGGTTAATGAGAAGGTTGAAGCTACTTTGAGTCTCTAACCCGTGAGAGAGAGAGGGGAAGAGAGCGGTATTTCAGTTTTTGAATCTGTCTGGAATAACGCTAGGATAGCTACTTCAAAGGACGGAGATACGAACCTTGTCAGTATAATAGAAGACGGTGCAGTTGCAGTAAGTAATGGAAGGATTGCGTGGGTTGGATGTACTAAAGACCTTCCGACGCAAAAAATAGATTCTGGCACTGTGATTCATGATTGCATGGGATCTTTAGTGACTCCAGGACTAGTAGACTGCCATACTCATCTCGTCTTTGGAGGCAATCGTTCAAGAGAATTTGAATTACGTTTAAAAGGTGAAACCTACGAACAGATTGCTCGATCTGGTGGAGGGATCGCTTCTACAATGGACTCTACCAGAAACACTTCTTCCGATGTACTTGAACACCAAGCTTGTCGGCGGATACTCGGAATGATGCGCGAAGGTGTGACGACCATTGAAATTAAATCAGGTTACGGAATGGACGTTAATCAAGAACTGAGATTGTTGGAAGTAATCGATCGAATCTCGAAAGTGATGCCAGTGAGAATCGTAAGGACTTTGCTGGGTCTTCACGCTCTCCCTTCTGAATTCAGTGAAGATAGAGATCAATATGTCAAAATGGTTTGCGACGAACTGCTGCCTATTGCGGTCTCAAGAGACTTGGTGGATTTGGTCGATGTCTTCTGTGAATCTATAGCTTTTACTCCAAAGGAGTGTTCTCGGTTCTTTCAGAAGGCAGAGTCTTTTGGAGTTCCAGTCAGAATTCATGCTGATCAACTGTCAGATGGTGGAGGTGCTGTGTTGGCGGCTGACCACTCCGCTCTTTCCGCTGATCACTTGGAATACACATCTGAAGATGGAGTGATCGCCATGGCACGCTCTGGCACTGCGGCAGTTCTGTTGCCTGGATCGTTCTATTATCTCAAAGAGAAACAGATGCCACCGATAGATTCTTTTCGTAAATATGGAGTCCCACTGGTTCTTGCTACAGACGCTAACCCAGGTTCGTCTCCTATATTTTCAATTTTGTCGGCTATGAACATGGGGTGTGTACTTTTTGACATGACTCCAGATGAAGCTTTCGTTGGTGTGACTCGGAATGCAGCGACGGCGCTAGGTTTGCAGAGAAAGGTTGGCACTCTGGAAATCGGAAAGCAAGCGGACCTGGCAGTCTGGGATTTGGAACACCCGAGAGAACTGGCGTACTGGATCGGTGTCAATCCTTGTCGAGAAGTAATAGTCGGAGGTAAAAGGATTGATTGGAGTGTTACAAATCAGCGTAGTTTAGGTGGTCAAAAAGATTAGGCCCTTGCATTAAAGTGTAAAACAAGTGAAAATTATAGCATCTGTTCCAGCCCCCAGCCTGTAGATTGTCCGCAGTAGTTAGGGCGGCCCAGCTCAATCCAAGCGGTTTAGATCACAAATTAGCCGTTCGTCACTGCCAGAAACACTTGTTGGCCAATGAGGTCAAAAAGTTGGAAGGGTGGCTAGTAAAGTGACAGTAACAGATTTATTTATTTGATTTTTTATATACCAAGGTGATGTCTACTTTGCGTTCGCCATTATTACTTGAAGTAATGAATTTGGAATTGTGCGACCTAAAGTATATTGCTTTGAATTTTTGATCCTCAACTGAAGGAATCCGTAGAAGTGGAAGAACAGGCACTGAAGGAACAACAAGAAAAACCTCTAGGCATTTTGGATGTCTTAGGAAGCGGTTCTGGGTTTATTCGTCGAAGAGAGGCAGGATATACACCCAGCAAAGAAGACATTTATGTCGGTGCAAAAGTCATACATAAGTTCGGTCTGAAGACAGGGGATGAACTTGG
>TARA_B110000116_G_scaffold63087_1_pt1 | contig 10337 bp, 5 predicted proteins | sample TARA_B110000116 | Tara Oceans TARA_B110000116 (sample SAMEA4397355) | marine metagenome | biome: Polar Biome; feature: [ZZZ] marine water layer (ENVO:01000295); material: water (ENVO:00002006), including particulate matter (ENVO:01000060) such as... | depth 199 m
ACTGATGAAAACGGACAATTCAACTATACTACTTTTGTTGATGAGGGGCAAACTGAAATATTCGATATTGACATCACAATCGTTAAGAATGATGAAATGATGAGTGTCAAAAACGAGTTATTTGTAATTCCTCAGACTACAATTATTATGTCGATCGATGTTACTGATACATTAAGAGGTGAAAATATTACTATAACTGGTATTCTTACAGAAAACAGCGGCGTTCCTTTAGATAATAAAACAATTGGAATACATCTAGGTCAAGCGAAATATTATGTTAAAACTAACATGCTAGGTACTTTTAATGTAAATCATACTTTAGTTTCAAACCATAATCTTGGTTTAGACAATATTACGGCCATTTTCAACGAAACTTTATGGTATTTAGGTCATGAAGAAAATACTACCTTCCAAGTTTCTGGAACAAGTTCTTTTGATTCTGTAAAAGTTACAGGAGATTGGTTTGGTGGGAAAATTGTTAGGGGGGGATCTATAACCATTAATGGAATTTTAGTTGATGATCTTGGAAATCGCTTAGAAGGTAATATAACTGCTCAAATAGGAAGCCAAATACTCAACGTAACATATACCAATCAAACTACATTTATAGCAAATGGAGTTATTCCGGAAAATTACAGAAATAATAAGACTTTAGAATTAAACTATCTAGGTTCAGATTACCTGATTGGAACAAGCTATAATAGCAAAGAAAGTATATTAGTCATTAGTAATATTGATTTTGAAATTGAACAACAAACTAAAGATTTACCTATTTATCCGGGAGATACTGTAAATATTACAATATCCCTTACGGAAGATGATGGTTCGGCACTACCTAATTCTATTATTTATATCAATACAACTATGTATCAATTGACTAAAACTAATAGTCTTGTAATATTGGAAAGTGAAAACTTAAATCAAATACTGACAACTGACAAAAATGGGAATTTAGTATACAGTTTTATTTTCCCACTTAATGGAACTACAGTCTCAATTGATATGAATTATCAAGGTGGATATATCAAATTTGATGAAAAATTTGAAGCGTCAAAATTTACTGAAATCGGTATATCAATAAGTATCACAAAATCCCCAACCCCTATAGCACCTTTTGATTTCAAGAAATACATACCATTATTCATTGGAATTCCTGGTGCACTACTAGTAACTGTATACTACATGTATTGGACTCAAAAACATAAGTATGAAGTTAGAAATCTTATTAAACAAATGCAAAAAGAACTTAATAAGGATGAAGATTATCGCCAAATTATTATAAAATCTTATCACCAATTACTAAATATTCTTAGTAGATATGGATTCATTAAGACAAATACACAAACAGTTAGAGAATTCACAGATGTAATGAGTCAAGCATTACCAATTCCTGTAAACACCGTAAGACTTCTTACCTCTCTCTTTGAAATTGCGAGATACAGCGGTATTAAACCAAAAATTGTAGATGAATTTGGAATGGAAATGATTGATGGATCTTATAATATTTGGTGCGTAGAGGCAATTAATAACCTTCATCAAGTAGAACATGAACTTAATGCTGGTTTAAAGGAAGGTAAGGTTTCTAGATTCACTAATGTTTTCGGGATGGGGAGAACAAAATGAGAGGGAGAATCAGAAGGGAATACGGTTCTAAATTATTAGCACTCTTTATTGTTATAATTATGATAACTGTAGTTTATCCAGTTATTATAAACAATGCAAACAATCCTTCTCAATTATCAGTTTATGATGATGACTGGAATGACATATCCCAATTTGCAAGTGATTTAAATGTTGAAGAAAATGGTAAACATAAAATAAAAACTATTGTCTCAAGACCAGCAATAATTACTAAAATTTCAGAAGTTGAAAAGAACACTACACAACCAACACTTGTGACTAACCAAACCATATTAGTGATTATAGGAGTTGAAAGAATGTATAATGAATATGATTCTGAAGCACTACACACTTTTGTGAAATCAGGAGGTAAGGTAGTTATAGCTGATGATTCCGGATATGGAAATACTGCATTTCATGGACAAGCTGGAGCTCTTGAGATTGATGTAAAGTTGAGAACTAATAATGTTCAATCGGGTTGTGTACCTGAGACATCCACATCATTAACTAACACAGTCCTCGAAACAATGGGATATGATGGGGGTGGAGGTAGCGACCCTAAATGTAAACCTGCTCAATTATATGATTTTAACCACTGGGGTGAAAGCATACACACTGGAAATGTATCAACAGTTATTATAGATGCGAACATCGAAAGAATGGCCTTTAGTGGGCAATTAATGATGAGTGCACCGGGTGCATTAACAATCAAACAAGGAGGGAAGGCTGAAGGCTTAGCATGGTCTAGCCAAGAAGCCTTCATCGACTATAACCAGGATAAAGAAGGTGGTTTTGGAGAAGGCACCTATAGAGAAAATTCAACAAATGGTGTTGAAGTAATATCTGAAGCAAATATTGGTGAGGGAAAAGTAATTTTTATATCAGATACAAGTATCTTTACAAATAGATATTATGAACAATTGGATAATAAAGAATTTATAACTAATTTATTTGACTATCTCAGTGATAATAAAGCACAGACAATTATTTTTGATGAGAGCAGACACATTCAATCGGACCTTATTTCATTAGTGTATGTTCAATTATTTGGTATTCTAGGACATGTAAGTAGTAGTGAAGTATTGGGAATGATAATGTTAGGTTCGATTATATTGCTAATGCAAATTGTTATGATGCGTGTTGAAAATCCATCAATATGGAGACACTTATTCAATATATATGAAGGGCGTTTATCTAGATTCAGAGTGCCGCATGCACACTATACTCATCCGGAAACAATAAAAGAAATATTTATTGAGAAAGTCAGAATAGACAATGCATTTTCAAGAGAAGAATTCGGCATGTTGGCGTCTTCAAAGATTGAAGAACTTTTGAAGGACCCAATATTAATTAGATTCATTATAAATAATGAGAAGAACATGACCTTAAAACAGGTAGAGGAAGCAATCAAAGGGTGGGAAAAATAATGGGCATATTTGGAAATAGTAAAAAAGAAGAAGAAAAGACAGAAGAAGCAGTAGCAGAGACTGAAGTACAAAGTGATGGAGTTCAAACCTACATCATGGATCCTTCCTTACAAGAAACTCATGATTTAATTCATGCAGTGCTTGGTGAAGCTGAACAAGTTGTTATGGGTAAAAGGCCAATACTTGATCTTTGTGCAGTTGGAATTTTAGCAGGGGGAAACACTCTTTTCGAAGATAATCCCGGTCTTGCAAAAACTTTGCTATCAAATACTTTTGCTCAAGCCTTAGGAATTAATTTTAAACGTGTTCAATTTACTCCAGATTTGTTACCTGCAGATATTACTGGAATTTATATTTGGAATCAAAAAGATCAGAAATTCCAATTCAGAAAAGGTCCTCTCTTTTGTAACTTATTATTAGCTGACGAAATTAATAGAGCACCTCCAAAAACCCAAGCCGCACTTCTAGAAGCTATGCAGGAACATCAGGTAACTATTGAAGGTGATACACACATACTTCCTGAACCTTTCGTAGTTTTAGCAACACAGAATCCAATTGAGTCTGAAGGTACATATCCACTACCTGACGCTCAGCTTGATCGTTTCATGATGAAATTATCTGTTGGATACCCTGGAAGACCAATTGAAAGAGCCATTCTCATTAAGAGAAAGCAGCGTGGAAGAGATGATCATACTCTCAAAGCAATTACAACACCTGAAAAATTGAGAGAAATGCAACAAAGTCTAGAGAAAGTGGAAGTAGATAATGCAGTCATAGAGTACATAGTTGAAATTATTAATCGAACTAGAGAAGATCCAAGAGTAAAAGTTGGTTCGTCTCCAAGAGGTGCTCAAGCTCTATTCAAACTTTCTAGAGCTTTAGCTGTATTGAATGGAAGAGACTATGTAATTCCAGATGATATAAAAATATTAAGTATATACACGTTAAGACATAGAATTATACTAAAGCCTGAACCACGTATCAAAGGTGTTAAGACTGAAGAGATTATTTCACAAATATTAGAAGAAGTAGAAGTACCAACAATTCAAGGCCAATTAGAAGACTAAATGTGGAGTAAGAAAGCTGTTGCAGTCGCAGGCGGCGCTATATTCCTAACTTTAGCTGGCTTAATCCGGTTAAACTACTTGTTTATCAGTGCAGGCTTAGTAATGCTGACATTTGTCGTTCTTTCAAGTTTTCTTGATGTTTGGATGCCAAACGTAACAGTTCGAAGAGAAACCTCTTCAGATAATATATTCGAAGATGGAACAGTTAATGTAAAGTTCATAATCAAGAATACTGGACTTGGATTAGGATTCGTTGAAATCTATGATAAATTACCACCACAGGCTCGAATTACAAAAGGATCAAACTACACTTTATTGTATATGAAACCCTGGCAAGAAGTATCCTTTGAATATACTCTAAAATTGCCATTGCGAGGACACTATCATCTTGGACCTGTAAAGATGAGAGTAAAGGATGCATTCGACCTTTTTTACAATGAAAAAATTGAACCGTCTATACACAGTTTTTCAGTATTTCCCCAAATTGAAGTTCTAGAAGAACAAATAATAAAATCGAGAGCACCAAAGCTATTATCTGGTTCGATGCCACTAAATTTAATTGGTTCTGGAACTGAATTTTACTCATTGAGAGAATTTGTGCCTGGTGATTCATTAAGAAGTGTAAACTGGAAAGCATTAGCCAAAAAAGGGAAAATGATGGTAAATGAAACTGTTAGAGAAGACGTCATGGATGTAATATTATTACTAGATGCCAGAGAAGTTTCGGCTGTCGGAGGCGGCAGAGATACACCTTTGGAGATGTCATGCCGGGCTGCTGCAACTTATGCTAAACAACTCCTTGATGAAAGAAATAACGTAGCTTTGATGATATATGGTGATTCCATTAAACGAGTAGATTTGGATCGAGGCGAACATCATCTTTTCAAAATTCTAACTTCATTATCTAGCGTAATACCTGAAGGAAATTTAAAATTAGAAATCGTTCTGAAAGATTTACTACCCTATATCCCAAGTGGATCTCCAATAATTCTTTTTAGTTCTCTTGATGATGATCACACAATTTCAGAAGCCTTTACAAATACAATTAGTAGAGGATATAATATCACAACAATATCTCCATCTAGTTTAGACTTTGAAGAAAAAATGAAACGAATTCCACATCAACCTTTACTCATTGCGAGAATTGAAAGAGACAATATGATTTCTGAAGTAAGAAGCTTTGGAATGCAGATAGGGGATTGGAAAGCTGATGAAGCTGTAAATACCGTTTTACAAGGAGGATAAATGGAAGAAATTAAAACAAAAAAATCCAGAATGCCCAAAATTGATAATATTATTAATTATAAAGATTTTTTCGGAGAATACCCACTCATTTTCGCTATTAAAATCATATCTAGTATTGCTTTATTTTATGTCATATATGAATTTTATATATATCACAATCCTTTAGATTCGTTAATAACAAAATATGCTCCAAAAGTAATTGCAAACTTTAAACCGAATCCCGATATTTTTGTCATATGGGGTTTTATTGCTGGTTTTTGTTTCTATATATTTACTCTTTTCAAAGGAAAATATAAATTTCTGATATTAATCTTAACTCTTGCCATAGTAGGGCAATATATCTCTGATCCTGCATTGGATTGGCAAATTGGTGAATATGTAATTCCAAGTAAAATCGAAGTAAATGAAGAAACAGGAGATGAGGCATGGAAATGGAAACCTGTGAAAATTTTATATGACGATAAAAAAGGCACTATTGAACGAATCGATGATGCGAAAGTTAGACTTTCGAATATGATATTTGGAATAGTACCATTTCTGGGAGCGTATGGAATATGGAAACGAAAGGGATGGGCCATTGCGGCTTCAATTGGGCTTGTAGTTATTATTGGATTTTTGTATAACCCTAACCTTTGTCTCGAAACATATGAGGCTGCTTATTGTGGATATGACACCATGGAAAAGGAACTTACTTGGAAAGAATATCTTTCAGGTGGTATATTTATCGGATTAGGGTTTGTAATATACATTGAATTGTCTTATGCTGCAATAAAATACGAAAATTATGCAGAACAATTTAAGCCAGCCGGACTAGATGCTTCTTTATTATCTAAAGCACAAAAGAAGAGTGTAGCAAAAACACTACGGACTTTGTTTGTTAGTTATCTTGTAAATCTGGGAGTAATGTTATTTATTACATTTACTGTAGCTGAAATTGTAATAAATATTAATTATTATTTATCTACAACTGAAGGAAGAATACAAGATTCTATTGAGTTACAAGGCCCGTATGGAATTGTTTTTACTTCATTAATCTTCTTTATGCTATTAGGTTTTCTACGAATGTTTATTGGTGCAGAATATGATACTGAAGAGAATTAATCTATGTTAATATATTCATTTTCTTGAGGCAAAATTAAATCATAATCTTTAAGATCTTCGGAAAAAGCTTCTCGATTATCTCCATGATAAAGAATAACCTTTTCAGGATTACATTTATCTATGAAATTTACTATCTGACTGTGGCCTGCGTGACCACTCAAATCAAAAGATTCAACATTACAGTCTACACTATAACTAGAAGAATCAGGATCTCTTTCAAGCCTCAAACGGCCTTCTTCTCTAAGTAAATGGCCATTAGTACCGGGAACCTGAAATCCAGTTAGGAATACTGCCGATGAGGCGTCCTTACGCATTTTAGAAATATAGTTAAGAACTGGACCTCCATTAAGCATACCTGAAGTGGTTACAATTACATCTCCTTTCATCGCTCTAGTTCTTTGACGGCTGTATTTGACAAAATTGGTTTCTTTAAATGCTCGGTTCATAGAACCTACATCACGGATAGCGCCAGGATATTTTTGAAATATTTTTGCCATATCTCTTCCCATTCCATCTAGCCACACCTCAAAACCTAGGCCTTGAGTCAACATTAATAATTCCTGGGAACGTCCTAAGCCAAAGGAAGGAAGTACTACTTGCCCTCCAGAATTAACCGTATCTTCTATTGAATCTATTAGCTCAGATTCTACTTCTCTTCTATTGGGGTGTTCACGCCCTCCATATGTAGATTCTATAGCCAATGTCTTACACTGCTTTGGCTTGGCAGCCCGTGTTAATTGTGTATCGACTGTATGAATATCACCCGTAAAAAGAAAATCATGCTGTGGGAATTCAAACATAACGGCCCCTGGTATATGACCTGCATTATGCATTTGAAACTCAAAACCCCCTCTATACTCTACATTGCCCGGTATTGATGGTCTTAAATTTTGTTTTAAGTCTCCTATGGCTGTTGGATGAAAAGGACGGGGGTAATTCTCTATTTCAGACACGTATAAGGTGTCCTTAGCCATTCTTGCAGCTAATTCTCCAGTTACCGGCGTAGAAACGACTGGTGTGCCTCTACTAGCAATATCTGGAACTAAACCACAGTGATCTAAATGGGCATGCGTCAAAAGTAAAGCATCAACCTCGGGAGCAGGTAATGGATAACTAGGTGGATCCTCGGGCTGAATACCATAATCCATCAATAAACGACCTTCCTTACCCTCAAGTAAAGCCCCTACTTTTCCAACTTCTGAAGCTCCTCCTAAGTATCGTAATGTGACTGACATTATAACTCCTTAATTCCAGTCATCCCAGTCATCATCCGACTGCGAACTCGCTTTTTCGGGAGATGGATTGCCAGTAGTATCTTCATCATCATAGTCTTCCCATTCATCTTCATCTGAACGAGAATAGGTAACAAAACCAATTGTTACAATTAATCCTAAAAATACAAAAACATACCATAAATCTGAAAAAGCAGAAACCAACCTATCAGTAAATCCTTGTTCAACTTCAACAACAAAACTCTGTTGTTGTTCAATATTCGAGAGTTGACTGATAATAGAAATAGTTATACTTTCCTCATCTCCATTTCGAGCTTCATCACCTACAGTAACTTGTATAGGGATTATCTGAGTTCTACCGGCATCAACATCAAAAGTATTTCCTTTTGGAAATATAACTCTCCAACCTGAGGGAACTGAAGTAGCTGATAACGTGAATTTATCATTACCGTTTGCGCTATTTACAAGATTTAGTTGGAAGGTAAAACTTTCACCAGGTTCCAAATTTGTCTTAAATTTTAGAGAAGACAAATCAAAACCATCTGATAGTTTGAGAATAACCGTTATTGGTTGACCCGCATTAACGGTGTCATCTCCAATTTTTGCTGCTAAAACTTCAAACAAATCCCCATCTTCATTGTAAGTAGCCTGAGTTCCAATCGTTATCAATAAATCTAAAGGTTTACTTTGACCTCCACTTATTTCAATATCATCAATGGTATTGCCATTCTCCTTGAAAGCATATGACCAACCACTAGGGAAATCATCAGACATATACAATCTGATTGAATGGTCTCCATCAATTGCACAATCCAACAATAAATTGATTTCAAATTGCTCACCGGCCTGCTTATTCAAGAAAATACCTGAAGTTCCTTGAGGTGTAACACTAATAGACAAGCCAAATGTTCGAGTCAATGATAAGATTGCGGTATCACTTTTCGTAGTATTACCTTGTGAAATACCTATTAACTGAATGTTAGCAGTTTCTATGTCTCCACCTTGCGCTGGCTTAGCCCATACAGTAACATTAATTACATTATTTCCATCTCCTGAACGAGGAATGCCTTCGACCACAAGAGATCCATCTTCTACATCATTGTATTCAAATTTAATTTCCCAATCTGCTGGAACTGCCTGAGCCAATAATTGAACTGCATCCGTGGCCTGGCCTTGGTTAGCAATGCTTAATGAATATGAATTCCACTCACCTGCAGTTCCAATTTCGGATAAACTCGAAACTGCTTGACCTGAGCTAATATCATCAAAATATAGTGAAATCTCGTACTCAGCCCCTACTGACGTCTTTGTTTCAAGATCGAAATTTACCGGTTCGACTGAATTCTGAGATTTACCTGTAAAAATAACAACAGTACTTTTACCAACCATATCTGTAGAATCTGCCGCAGACACTGTAAAAGTAATAACCTGTTCAGAACCGGGACTCAAAGAACTACTTGTTGCAGATTCGGGATCAATAATCCAATTATCTGAAGTTTCGCTGGGTTCAATTAAGAAAGTATCCGTTTCATCACCTGAATTCAATACAAAAATTTTGTACTCTACAACTCCCCCAACTGCAACACTTTGATGTGGTTCTGGCGTAGAAAGATATATCCCATAAGCGTCCATTTGTACTGTCTTATCTAATGAAAACTCATTCCCTTGCTGATCAATAGCAGAAATACGTATTGTATATATTCCTTTACCATTATGATTTTCAGAAGGTTCGGCAGGGTCATTATAATTCCAAACTATGTCATCAAAATCATTTGTTCCAATATTGCCATCGGGTTCATCCACATCTATTTGTCCTTGAAATAATTCATCATCGTCTGAATCAAATACAGTCACGATAAAACTAGTAATGTCATAATTTCCAAAGGCATTCAAAGCAGTACCTGAAACAAACATCTTGGATATTTCGAAAGGTAAATTAGGATTAAAATTATCTGTGGCTTTCTTATCTTCAGTATCTGATGTTTCTAGATTATATGACTCTGTAATAATTTCAATATCTGTAACTGGATTAGTATTAGTTATGAGTCTTGAAGGTGAATCTCCACTTTTACCAGTATCCAATTCTAGATTAACTGCATTAGTTCCATCATTTTCTAATTCCAAAACAATAAAATGTTCCATATCAAAAGTATGTTCTGGGCCATAGTCTTCTTCCCAAGGTACATCTACATGAACTTCATTCGAAGATTGCAAGGCTGTTGGAATATTTATGTCTCCTGAAGCAATTAGTTCTCCATTTGTCATAGTGGTTCCATCTCTGACAAATATATTCAAGTGAGCTGCATTCCAATCGGCTGAATTAGCATACAAATAAATATGAAAACCAATATCACTTCTGTAAGATTTTGCTAATAAATCTGCCTGAAGACTATAATTTAAAGCAAAAAATATACTACTTCCTGGTTGAATATTAACTTGATCAGTATCTCCATGACTTCCAGACTCCATAGTGTGGAGCTTACCAATTCCATTATCGCTGTAAAGATAAAGTGAAATATCTTGTTCTTGGCCAATTACTTCTTCACCTGATACTGGCATCCAAACTATTAACATTCCAAAAAAGGCTGCCGAAACAATCGCAGATAGTATTTGGCTTCTGTTCACACTAGATTGAGCAATAAAAG
>TARA_B110000116_G_scaffold199238_1_pt1 | contig 10326 bp, 8 predicted proteins | sample TARA_B110000116 | Tara Oceans TARA_B110000116 (sample SAMEA4397355) | marine metagenome | biome: Polar Biome; feature: [ZZZ] marine water layer (ENVO:01000295); material: water (ENVO:00002006), including particulate matter (ENVO:01000060) such as... | depth 199 m
CATCGGTTGGTCTCTGCTCGGTTTCGGTGCTGTAGCAATTTTGTGGGGCACTTACGCGGATCCAGGGTATCCAGGGCTTGGTAGTGGGATTCTCAATATAATTGCCATTTTTATTGGTATAATTTCTGTCATTTTTGGTTTCATATTTCTTCTGCATGATTGGAAAATTCCTGGCTTTTCCGATGAAGCCATCGCTGATGACTATGCAGAGTATGAAGAAAGCCTTCTCCGCTTGCGAGAAGACGGCTTTATTGATCCCAGTGGAGATACAGAGAATGAAAATGAGTTGATTATTCCCTCACCATCAGAACAGCCTAGTGAAATTTTAGAAGATGATTCATTTCAAGATTCCTTACCTTGGGTAATTGGAGCTGTATCCTCATTATTTTCCTTACTTGTATTATCAATAATACTTCTTTGGGTTTGGTCAAATGCAAATGACATAATTCTTGGAGGGCCGCCTCCAACACTGACTGGTTGGGAGGAATCTTACCGCGACCTAACTGGTTTTGACGAGGTAGGTGGGCTAGATGGAAGCGGTGTGATCGTGTGCGTAGTCGACTCGGGAATCGAGATGGACCATCCCGACCTCAGGCACCTTACTCTAGCAGGATGGTTGGATGTAATCGATGGCCGAGATGCGCCCTACGACGATGAAGGCCATGGAACTGCCATGGCAGGTATCATCGTCGCGCAAGACGGTTTGAGAGGTAATGCTCAGGGTGTTGAACTGCTGGTGGCGAAGGCAATCGATGACGAAGGTAGTGGAAGTGATGAAGGAATTGCGGAAGCGGTGAATTGGTGTGTCGAAGAACAAGCAGATATCATTTCACTGAGCCTTGGTGGTGAGGGTGGATTCGGGTTCGCTGGAATTACGACCGATCAACTCGAGCAAGCCGTTCAAGATGCATTGGATCAGGGTGTATTTGTCGTCGCCGCGGCAGGAAACGATGGTCAGGATGACGACGGTGATGTCTCTTCGCCCGGTTCGGTTGCCGATGTCATTTGTGTTGGCGGGGCGACCCGCCTTGGCAATGTATGGAGCGGCAGTTCCGAAGGAGATAACAATGGAAGGATTTGGCCACCGATGCTTCCTCGATCAGACCCCGATAAGAAGCCGGAAGTCTTGGCCCCGGGGGCTGAAGTGCCTGTTTTGATGGCTGGTGGCAGCGGCGACGGATCATGGTGGGGATGGGCTAGCGGAACCTCTGCTGCTACGGCTTGGGTTTCTGGTGGCCTAGCATTGATTCTCGAAGCCCATCCTGAATTACAGAGAGAAGGAGCTTCGGGTGGGTCGGGAGCAATCGATTTGGTGAAGGAAGCATTGAGTGATAATTCACAGATGGATAATGGTCAAGATGACCATGACGACCACTTCGGTTACGGAATTTTACGCATTGATTTGATGCTTGAAGCGCTCGGGAATAATTCCTCTGCTTCGAATGTGGTCGGAGAAATAGTTTCGAGTTCTGCAGACTCATCCGGTTCTGAGCAGATTGGAATGAATTCAGATGAGTATCAGGCGGAACGAAGGAAGACTCCGAGTGTTCCGCCTGTCAATTCGACGAAGGCGGCAGAATGTTCCGAATCGACGCTTCGAACGAATTCTATCCAACGATTGAACGAAGCGACGACCTGTTGAGCAGAGGTCATCTCTTCCCCTTTACTCGCTTCTCCAACATCTCCAGTAGGCACTTGAGGTTCAAGTGCCATGACCATTCCACCCGGAGCCAGTAGATCGAATGCTGCCGTTATCGCTTGAGCACGATTAAGCTCTGGAAGATCGATGATAACGAGATCGATAGGTTGAGGCAGCGGTGCAGATTTCGCGGCGTCTGGTAGGGCTGCTCCAGCCGCATTCCAAGAATGTGTTTCAGCGGCAATTTCGGTCCAAGAACGAGTGATGACTTGAGCCCAAGATGAGGCATCATATCTGCGTAGCAATCTATCGATTATCACTCCAAACTTACCGCCCTCTTCGATGATGCGAACGGTTTCTGGCCGGTTTGTCGGCGCGGGTTCCTCAGAGGCAGGGTCGCCGCACCAGAGATCCATCATCCAGGCGCTCAGATGGCCAATTCCGCCGCCGACAATGACAACATTGCGAGCAGGCACACGACCCGCGATATCTCGGATTCTTGTGCGAACAGAACGAGGTAGGGGTCGAAGATCCATGTGGATCATCTGCTCGCCAATCGCAGCAGCGATTTCAGGCTCCTCGGAATCTCGGGATTCATCCTCGACGAGGAGCCGCTCAAACATCTCCCTCTGTGACATCGTCGGAAGGCCCAATCCACCGCCGATATCACTCATGTGTCGGCCTCGGGTGGTCCTCTCTTGAACCATCCCACGCGCGGATGGCTTCAAGAGGAGTAGGCCTGCCGCCGAGTCGTGACAGATGCTCTTGACGAGGATGATTCGGTCGATGTCGCCGAGTGCGGCAGCTGTGGCCAATTGACCGAGCACAATGTCCTGCGCAGGCAAGCAAAGGGCGAGGGTGAGGACATCCTAGTACAGTGCGTAGATTGTCAGGAGGTCCAAACTCTACACCTTCGCCCAGGAAAACCTGTGAGCATCACCTCGATTCTCTCAGACGGCGCCGATAGTCGCACAGATTCCGTCGAGGCAGACGATGACGAGAAGATCTCGGTCGGCGATGTTTTCGAGCATGATGAATTCCTCTACAAAATCACTCGACTCGATGATTCCGAATCTCGCCCGAAGAAGATCATGAGCGCGATAGACATCTCAACTCTCTGGGCAGTGCGATGTGACAAGGCTGTTGTGCGCTTGACAATGACCGATGGTGAGAATAGTCATTCCAAAACCATCGAATGCGCACCTGAGGATGTTTTCTCATGTGGCTCGATTATGGAAGTCGACGGTGAGCGATGGCGCATTCGCGCTCTTCACACCGGTCGAGGGAGAACTCTGCGTGGCAAGCGCACGGCGATGGACATCAAGCGAGTCTACCTTCACCCCCCGTATGGACAAGTCCGCGATGAAGACCGTAGAGACAATCGTGATCATCGAGATGATCGCCGTGATGACCACCGTAGAGACACTCACCAGCGATGATTAGCGGCGATTTGTCCAAGGCATGATTATGCTCTTGGCGATGTGCCATGCGACGTCGGGGTTTTCGCGCAGTCGTCGCATGCTGTACTCGTACCAGCGACTCCCGTATGGGATGTAGACGCGGGTCAGGTGACCTTGGGATGCGAGCCTACGTCGGATGTTTCCGCGAACTCCGAGAAGCATTTGGAATTCATATCCGGGGCCTTTTCCTTTACGTAACGAGCTCCCTCCTTCTCCCGATTCATTAGTGACTGGGCCCATCCCTCTCTCACTCAGGGCGGCCAATGAATGATTGATGACAGGCATATCGTGGGATGCGATTGCTGTGTACGAACCAGCGTCGAGTAATTGGTCAATCGCTCGGTTCGTCGCCTCAACTATCTGGTGGTAGCCGGTGTGTGCAATTTCCTCCGATTCAAGGTAAATTCCCTTGCAGATGCGCACATCAGAGTCGTTGGCCAGTTTTTCAGACAAGTTTGCGATATCCTCTCCGGTACGGAATAATCTGGCTTGCAAAACAGTGCCGATATTGGTCAGTCCTCTCTCGTGCATGGTGGTAACGAGGTCGATTGTGGGTTGGGTGACCCTGTGATCTTCCATGTCGAGACGAACGTAGATTTCGTTCTCAGCGGCTTTCCTAGTGATTCGCTCGATATTCGCAACGGCTGCTGATTGGTCGATGAGCAATCCGAAAGCCGTTGGTTTCAACGAGATATTTGCGTCGAGTCCTTCTGCAACTACCGCGTCTAATACTCGCGCATATTCTTCGACGAAGAAATCTGCTTCAGCTAGTGTCGTGATTTCTTCACCAAGTACATCGACGGTGAAGCATGCGCCCTGTGCACTAATTTCACGCATTACGTCCAGTGCGCTTTCGAGGTCGGGACCGGCGACATAGCGGTTGGCAACCCATCGGATGATGAATTTTGGAGTGATGGGCATCATCAGCATGATGACACGACCGAAGACGCCCATGCTGACTTGGGGTGACGGGAGCACTTTCACGGTTGCTCAAGGGATGAAATCGCGTCCGCGGCGAACTTCGACCCCTAGATTGGCTAATTCTTCAGCGATTGCAGTGCGCTGCCAACCCTTGAACGACTTGCGGTCCAGATGGGCGAAGACCCTTCCTCCAGGGAATGCTTGACGGGTTTTCTCAACCGCCTCGCACAGACTATGCCTCCAAGGACCAGTGGGTGATTGATCCGTCTGTTCATCGAAAACTAGAGCGTAATTTGCTAGCAGATGGCCGAATGCTAAGCCGCTGCGGATTATGACATCACTGTGACGCGGTGCATAATGGCCACCTCCGAACCCAATCATCACCTCTCCCTCTCCTTGCCACTCGCCCTCAGGGGTTGTGGATTCTAATCCGAGGACGCGGGATATCACTCGCGCCCAGAGAGCCGAGGCGTCGGCTCGGCCCCATTCAGATTCCTTCGAACCAATTTCGAGGTAGAGTGTCGGAGTCGTCAACACCGGACCGTGGTGGGTGGTCTCAAGGCTGACATCAAATTCCTCCGCGAGAGGAGATGCTTCAGTTTCTTCTCGGAGGGCTCTGTAGATTGCTGCAAAGCGCGGGGAAGGAGGTACTGCTGTTCCCTTCACCCCTCCAGCAAACCCTACTTCGCCATGAGGAATTTCACCGGGAACTCCGATGGCATGGACAGTCAGCGAAGGTATGCCACTCTTGGCTGCATGGCGAGAAAGTACGAGCACTTCGTCGACTGTTTGAGCCGTCGCCTCGGCATGTATCGCGTCTATATGGTCGGCGTGGATATGCAATTGGTCGATGATTAAAAGGTGAACTTCGCGGTTCGAATGGCGCCGTAGGACACCATGTTCGAGCACCTCCTGCGGCGACCAACCGTCTAATTCTGAGACAGCGTCGTGGAGGTTTACCGAGGCGCTGTCGGCCGACGAAGCGAGCAGCAGGGTGAGCATGTTCGACGCTGCGAGCCTCGCGCCTTCAATTCATCCGAAGTCGAGGCCAAAGGCTCAACCTTCGACACCACAGGTTCAAACACCGGAGCGAGCAGGTGGATATGTGCAGCGAATCATTCCGTTCACACCTGCTCGAGTCGACGACTCCGATGACAATCACATCGTCGTCGGAACCCTCGGCGAATTGGCCAAAATCAGTGCCGAAGGGAAACTAGCAAGTAAAGTCTCGACACCGTTCCCAGCAGGTATCTCCTGCTCAACCGCATTCGAGGGGGCTTGGTTGGGAATATGGGTCGAGCCAGAGATGAGGCTGGCGAGGATGGCCAGCCTCGATATCGAAGCAGATTGGCAAGACGGCGCGACCCGAAGTGCCTTGCGTACCTCGGATGATTCGACGCTAGTCCACCCAGCTGAAGCCATCTGGTCGCGCTCCCTCGATGCAGAACCCACTGCAGTCTGCCAAGTCGAAGGTGGGTTCTGCTTCGCTCTGCGAAGTCGCGGTGTCTACCGTATGGATATCGAAGCGAAGGAAATCTGGCGAGCCAGTATGCCGAGTGTAATCGATGGAAAACGACGAGGGCAAGAAACTGCAATCTCGATGTCAGTTTCGGGAGAAATCCTCCGAATCTGGTTCGATAATGGACTCGTAGTCGATCTGTCGATGGAAGATGGTAGCGAGCTCGACAGGCGAAATCTTCGAGTGGGCGAGCGAATCGAAGCAGTATTCCACTCAAAGAATGAACATCTGCTCGCTCTATCAACCGGCGGAATTGCTAGAACTAATGCAGAACAGGTTCTCGAATCCCATCCGACATCCGGACCTGTGATGGCGGCTCGGTATCAAGACGGAGCCTGGGAATTTACCGGATGGAGAATCGATGGACGCCTCTTCGAGGGAATCCTCGAAATTTCGAAGCGAACAGAAATCGGAGTGGGATTCGTAGGCCAGCGAGTGCTAACCAATGACGGCACGCTGGCCGATTTCCCATTCACTCGTTCTTGATTGTGTGGCCGCACTTACCGCAGGTTTTGCGGTCAGTATGGATGCCGAGGAAGACACCGGGTCCACAAGTTGGACAGGTCTCACCGCGGACGAGTTCTTCGCCCTCGATCGTGTACTTCGACCACTTCGCATTAGCGTTAGGATTGTCTGACATCACTCATCGCCTCCTTTTGGCTTCGGGTTGAGCTTCGCGTGCCTCTTGTGCATATACTCCGGCTCTAGGGTAGCGGCTTCTGAATCGCCGTAAATCAGAGCGATTCCAGTCGTCTGCGCGCGGCCGAAGCGGGTGCTGACATCCTTGACGAAAGTCAATTCCTTCTTCGAACCAGGCTCGGCCTTTGCTGCAGCAGCAACCATCTCTGCGAGTGTCGGTGTTGATCCGGCCGAATGCTCCCAGCGGAAGCGGAGTTCGACACGGTTCAGCAATGGATTTTCTTTTCTCTCGATTATTTCCATACAGATTCCTCCTTCAGCGGATATTAACCTTCAGCGCGTACGAGCCAGGGTCGTCGATGTTCAGCCGCTGTGCGACCTCGGATCGTTTTGGGTGCATGATTACCACATATCCGGACCAGTCTGTTGTCACTGGGGCGGATGGGCAATGCATGCATTGGACTGGGTCGTTCTTTTTCTCTGGATCGGGCAGAATCCTGTTGCACTCACCGCAGGCGAAGGGCTTCTTTGCCATCTTCAGTCACCTCGAGTCAACCAATCGTGAGCGCCCAAGCCTGACATCTTACAATTTAGGCCAATCTTGCTTGAACGGGGGTCGTTCTGGTTGATCGCTTTTGAGACGATGCGAGAGCGGACGAAGGAACCCTCTTCGATGTGCTTTCCAGACTTAGATCCTTCGATACGACGAATTCCCATATTGACTTGAATGGGTTCGTCGAGAATCTGCGACTTGTGAAGCAGAGCCTCGATTGGACCGATACGCACGAAGGCGCCATACTCGGAGATTTCTGACACAGCGCCATCGACAACTTCGTTGGCATCCATGGTGAAGTGGAGCGCCTTGAAGCGAACTCGCTGATAGATTGCTCCATCTCCGTGAATTATCTTGCCGCGGCCAACGGTCTCGTGATTGAAAGTCAGCAAAGTGTAATTCTCATCTTCATCGAATCGACCCTCGAAAGCAGCGTGAGCCAACTCATCGATATGGTCCTCGAGCTTTCGGTCCTTACGGATATATTCCGCAGGGATGCGGATGGTGTCTTCCATGGTCACAAGACTGTACATTTCCTTTTCCTCCAGTTGCCGGACCGCTCCGAGTTCAGTCGGAGGAAAGGCAGGTCAACCCTCCCGTCCCTCATCGGCTGTGCCTCAAGAGGAGAGGTCCGTGCGAACCGCCGACCTGCGCCCCTCGTATAAGCGCAACGGATGGGGCTACGCCTCTGTAAATCGGTCGGAAAAAGTGAAACTCTCCTCAGACCGTAGGTCTGATTGATAGTATGGCCCGAACGTTCAAGTGGCTCGGAAAGGGCAACTTCGCCTCTGATGAGCATGCGGTCTGCTGATTTTGGACGATTCGGCGAGCAAAAAGCAGTGCTTGCCGTTGCCTGCTTGTTGCTGTTATCCATCTCTCCGATGATGCTTGGTTCCGAGAAAGATAGCGAATCTCTGGGTCAATTGGATGATTCGCAGGCATTCGCCGGGATCATCGACCCTTGGTCAGATGGAGAGCAACCTTGGCCTCAACCCGGACGCCTCGCACAGAGAACATCGGTCGGACCTGCACACTCCCCTGACGGAGGGGCTGGAAGCGGCGCTCCTACCGATGCTGCGGAGCTGGCATCGGTTGTCGACCCAGTTGTGAATTGGGTCTACGGGTCGTACTCCATCGGAACTGACGCACTCGGCACTCCAGTGGCTGATCTCAGCGGACAAATCGATACCGAAGATGCGGCGGCCGAGCGCTGCGGTGGAGATTCTCTCTTCACGATCATCATTCAGACGGTTGCTGTCGGCGGTAGCGACCACAGTGTGATGCGGATTGTCGAGGGTGAGGATGCAGATCTTGCTTGGGAGGTCGACTTGGGTGCGACTGAGATTGTCAAGGCATCTCCTGTCGTCGTCGACCTCGATGACGATGGAAGTCAGGAGGTCATCGTGGTTTACGATGCAGGCGGCACGATGTATGTCGATGCTTACTCCCCTCGACTGCAATGCTCGGTGACCGGTTGGTCTTCTGGCGGGTCGAAGAGCGGAGAGTTGCTCTGGACCTACAGCGATGATTCTCTGCGAATTAGCAGTGTTGAGGGGCCTTACACCTCATCTTTGTTCGGCGGCCATAACCCTACCACTCAGCCATTGCTGGCCGACTTGGACCTCGATGGCGATGCCGAATTGGTTTTGGCTGCCATCGATGAAATTAGCGACAATCCAGTCATCGTCGCACTCCCTCTTGCTGCGAATGGCGCTCCTACCCCCATTTGGGAGTCAACTCTGCAGGATGGAAGCCATCCTTCAGATCCAGCATTTGCGCAGGTTGATGATGAGACTGGCTACGTCCTGTTGACTACTACTCAGGCTTCGAGTGGGGCGATGTGGGTTTGGAAATTAGACTCGGAAACAGGTGATCAGAAATGGGGCGGCCTGAGCCTGTCGAATCTCGACGGAGATTCAGATGTCCCGCACATTCGCTTACCTGGCCCTATTGTAGCTAATCTCGATTCGGATAGCACTCCCGAGATGATTATCACCATTCCAACCGATGCTGATGGTTCGAGTTCTGTCGATGGGGCCGAGTACCGCGGCCTCGAAATCGACGATGGTAGTGAAATTTGGTCATTCGAGGCAGTCAATGGCTACGCCGACGCCCCCCCTCTTGCAGTTGATACCGATGACGATGATGTGATCGATAGAGTCTGCTGGGTCTCATGGTATCAAGAGACGACAGCAAGACACGGGCATGCTGGATGTCACGATGTCTCGGGGAACAACCCCCAACTAGATTGGCACCACGACCTTGAGCAATCGAGCGGCGCGCCGAACGATGAGATTGCTGTGGCGCAACCTGTTTGGATGGATATCGATGGAAATGGTGCACCCGAGTTGCTCGTCGCATATGGGCGTACACTGTGGGCTTGGGACGGTGATACCGGGACTCAAGCGGCAATTAATGACAATTGGAACGACGAGGTCGAGGTCGACCATCGAACTTGGTCGTCGCCTGCTCTGGCGGATATCGATGGCGACGCGACCCTCGACATCATTCTCGGCGACACTGTCGTCTCGACTGCAGTTGCAGATGTCAGACCACTTCTTGACGGGCGCGCGATTGAATTCAATCCGAGCGCGCCCGACCCTGGCGAGGAAGTGACGATCACCGCCTTCTTTGAGAACGCAGGGACAGCGGAAGTCGACCGAGCAGTAGATGCGATTCTCTATGCTGACGGAATCGAAATCGCCCGCCACCGAGCAGATACACTCGAGCCTACCGACCCCACGGGTTCTGCCGGCTTCGAATCATTCTCAGTCGATTGGTCGGGAGCACTCGGCGAGCACGAATTTGAACTCGTGCTCGACCCCTACCAAAATGTCACTCAATCGCGCTACGATAACGACGGGCAGGAGACAACTCTGACAATTGTTCCACCGTACAATGCAACATTTGAGATGCCGACGAATCCAGTCAGAGTCAATCCCGGCGATTCCACTCTGAGTCAGCCGACCGTTCGATCAACCGGACGATTGGCTGGAATCTGGAGTCTCGATGTTGACGCATCCGCATTACCTCAAGGCTGGACTTGGAGCGATCAGACCCCCGGAGGAATAACATCCATCGAGATAGGAACGGATGCAACATGGATGCCATCTCTGTGGATTCATGCACCAACCAGTGCAGCCGGCTCAGACGCAGGCTACCTATCTCTAACCATGACACTTGACGAAGATACAAACGTCAGCGTAACAGGATTACTACCCGTTGAAGCAAATCGAACAAGAGGTCTGTCAATCAGAGGACCATCCGGTACCACAGCCAGCACCGGCTACGGTTTGATAGGCGACTCAGCAAAGGCTTGGCTAATCGTAGAAAATCTCGGCAATGCCGACGAGAACTCGATTTCGATGTTCTGGGACAGTACCGCTTGGGATTCAGCAGAGAATAGTCTCGCACTTTACGACGAAGACGGAAATGAAATTCCAGCCCTACGCCTCGACGCAGGCGAGCAACGGATTGTCTCAGCAAGGCTCGGAGTGCCATCCGATGCGAACCTAGCGGACAGCGTCTCGACCCCTCTGACCATGTGCGTAGGGAGTGGAGAGGAGGAGACCTGCCAAACCGTGCAACTCGAATT
>TARA_B110000116_G_scaffold136714_1_pt1 | contig 10322 bp, 10 predicted proteins | sample TARA_B110000116 | Tara Oceans TARA_B110000116 (sample SAMEA4397355) | marine metagenome | biome: Polar Biome; feature: [ZZZ] marine water layer (ENVO:01000295); material: water (ENVO:00002006), including particulate matter (ENVO:01000060) such as... | depth 199 m
CTTGAGGGAAAGGCGCGACTAGAAGCTCAGCTACATGAGCTAAAAACTGTGCGAAGACCTGAAATTGCTTCTCTGATTCATGATTCACAAGGTGGCAGACCGGACGCGGTTGATGCGCAATATGAAGACGCAAAAAATCAGCAGGCATATAATGAAACTAGAATTAATGAACTCGAACGTTTACTTGAAAATGTCGACATTATTGACGAAGCTGTACAGTCAGCGACAGTTCAACTTGGATCCCAGGTAATTCTTCGGGACCCAGAGGGAAAACAGTACCGGTACGTGCTAGTCGGAGCAGCTGAAGCATTACCCAGTCAAGGTAAGTTAAGTGAACAAAGTCCGTTGGGACAGGCATTAATTGGCAAAAAAAAAGGTCAGCAATTTTCGTTCGCAGCTCCTAAGGGCGAGGTTACCTTTAAAGTGACAAAGGTCGGCTAGCTCATCTATGCCAAAAAATCCTCAAGAAAATTCGCCTGAGGCGTCTGAAAATCTCGATGACCTAGAAATCTCAAACGAACGATTAGTAGCACCACGCTTAGAGCAACGGAAAAAATTACTTGAACTGGGCGACCCATACCCGGCGCGGGTAAATCGTAGCCACACAGTTGCAGCCGCCCGAGAATACTTAATTGAAGAAGCAGAAAATACTGGCGACATGGAGGGAACCAACCAAGAAGTCAGTATTGTCGGAAGAATTATTGGCGTGCGGCGTGCTGGGGGAATGATCTTTGCAGACTTACGCGATTATTCCGGTGAGATACAGATTCAGTTTCGAACTGATGCCTTAGTAGATTTTGATCAGTTAAACCTTGTTGCACCAGGAGATTTTCTACAAATTAGGGGAAATTTATTTAGAACACGGCGAGGTGAAATCACTGTTAGCTGTGAGGAATGGTCAGTCGTAACAAAAGCTGTGAGACCGTTCCCCGGAACCAAATACCCTATTGTTGATGAAGATATCAAATCTAGACAGCGTTATCTCGATCTCATGGCCAACAAACAGTCAAGAAATATCGCAATCACTCGCTCTAGAATACTTCATGAGATTAGGCAATTTATGCATGGTCGTGGTTTCATTGAGGTAGAAACATCCATGTTCCCCAAAGTCGCTGGTGGTGCTCTGGCTCGACCATTTACGACTCAGTCAAACGCACTAAGTAGAGAACTACTTCTTAGGATTTCACTCGAACTCCCACTAAAAAAGCTGCTAGTCGGAGATCTTCCGCCAGTTTTTGAAATAGGAAAAGTGTTTCGAAATGAAAATGTTGATCGCGATCACTCGCCAGAATTCACCATGCTTGAATCCTACGAGCCCTACACCGACTACGCCGGCGTAGCAGATATGGTCGAGGCCATGCACTCTCATCTCATCAACACGGTTTTTGAAAGCTCGGAGATTCAGCTGCCAGAGATTTTACATCCTGAAACAAACCATGTGATTAAGGATGCACGAACGATTCAGCTGGCACCGCCATTTGAAAAGATTAAGTATCGCGATCTAATGTATAGACACGCTGACCACTTTGATGACAGAGAACATAAAACGCTTGCTGAGTTGGTTGCTAGAGCTCGAGAACTCGGAGTGCACGTTGACAAAACTATGTCACGTGGCAAGATCCTAGATCGAATATTCAGTGAAAAAGTCGAACCACTTCTCATCCAACCTACTTTTGTAATGGATTATCCAGTGGAAAGCACGCCTCTTGCTAAGCGAGTCCCGAACGACCCAACGTTGGTCGAACGCTTTGAGTTCTTTATTGACGGCCGAGAAATTGCCAATGCCTACAGCGAGCTCAATGATCCTGTAGATCAACGAAGTCGAATGACTAATGAGGAAGACTCAGCATCCACTGATGATGAAATTCCTCCCACTGATGAAGATTTCCTTATCGCAATAGATCACGGCATGCCACCTGCCGGCGGAATTGGGATTGGAATCGATCGACTAGTTATGCTATGCACAGGAGCTTCAAATTTGCGGGAAATTATTCTATTTCCTACTCTCCGTGAACCTGAAAAATAAAACCCTCTACTCTATCTGGATTGCATTAACTTGAATAATTCTTCTCACATTACTAACAACACTTACATCCTTCGTGAAGATATACACGTGCACATAAAATTCCCGACCGCGTTTAAGGTACTGACCAATCCTGAGTATTTTGAGAATTTCCTAGGGCCACAATTCGAAAACGTTCAAGGCAATTTTGATGGATTTTCAGCTCGCTTACGACTGCCTATAAAAAAAGAAATACTAGTTATGTCACGGGGTGGAGGAGATTCTGACACTATTAACTATCAAGGTAAATTGGGATCCGAATGTGCCCAACTTATTTGGAAAATTAACTCTGAAACTGCGACTGAGGTCCACATCACAGCTGAATTAAGGTATGCAATATCATCGGGAATCATTAATAAGCTAAGTGAATCCACTATGTTCAAAGCACATCGACTTCAATCAATACGCGATTCTTTATGGCTCTTAAAGCAATACCTTGAAAATTTTGATAATGACAAGCTTTAACTCATCCGTGCTTGGGATGCACGCAGCCATTTTCGACCTTGATGGGGTGCTGGCTGATACAGAACCTGTCTCCTTCCAAATATTACGTGATTTCATAGCCCCAAAAGAAGTCACCTGGACTACGTATCAAGGCCTGATCGGTAAATCAGGCCTTGATTTTGCCATCTGGCTAAAAGAAACCTATGAATTCAATGAGCCGGTAGATGTGCTACAGGCTGCTGCAAACCAGTATCGTGAAGATAGAATCAGAGAAATATCGGTGCAAGAAATGCCTGGGGCATCAGCCCTTATAACTCATTTCAGGCAAAACAATATGAAGTTAGCTGTGGCATCCCAATCTTCAAAAAAATGGGTTAATGCTATTCTCAGGTCCTCAAATCTCGAGTCTTTTTTTGACTTAGTAATCACGGCTGACGAGGTAAAACGAGCAAAGCCATGTCCTGACATTTATATTCAGGCCGCAACTCGGCTTGAAGTGATGCCAAAAAAATGCATCGTGTTTGAAGACTCCCTTACCGGTATTACATCAGCTTTATCAGCAAACATGCTAACGATCCAACTTCGTCAAGCCACCCCGAAGCCACCTGTGGCAGTTGGGGCTGATCTAGTCATAAATTCCTTCGACGAATTTTTAAGTGCGTATCTGAAAAATGAAACCTAATAGATAATCCGGCTTAAGTGAGTAAGAAATACGTAAACCAATGAGAAGACATTTCACAGTGACAGGGTTTGTTGTCCATGAAAGTGAGGTAGCGCTTCACTGGCATAAGCACGTTAAGAAATGGTTACCACCAGGCGGGCACATCGAGCTAGATGAAGATCCCATCAGTGCAGTACATCGTGAGGTTAAAGAGGAAATGGGTCTAAATATCCAAATACTCGGACATCTTCCTTATCGTTATGGTGAACCATTACAAATTGCAAGACCTGAGGCCATGGCTATATATGATATGCAGTCAGGCGATGGAAGTTTAAAAGATGTGCATCAGCACGTCGATCTCATCTATTTCTGCGCACCCAAAAATGGCAATCTGCATGGCTTTCGGCCTGATGGCTGGCTTTGGGTAGATGAAAAAACTATCCAAAGAGGAAAAGTAGTAGGCTTAGGCCATAACGCAGAAATAGCGGAAGACGTTCAGGAATTAAGCCTCAAAGCGATTGAACAATACAAAAAACGAAAGACGCTTGATACGGAGCAAGGACTACTTTCATGATTGGAATCAAAACCATTCGCGAGCAAACCACCCTCGTGCGAGATGCACTCAAAGCGCGCAATATGACCGGACCCATTGATGAGATTCTGGAGCTAGATCTAAAAAGGCGGGCTTTACTAGTCAAAGTGGAAAATGACCGAGCCGAAAGAAAAGAAGCTGGGAAGGCGATAGGACAGGCAAAAACCGAAGCCGACCGCATTGAATTGATTGCCAAACAAAGATCTGGAGCTGACCAATTAGATGAACTTGAGTCACAACTGAAAAACATCGACTCGTCAATGAATGAGTTATTGCTAGAAATTCCTAATCTTCCTCATCCAGAGCTGCCTTTTGGAGGTGAAGAAAGCGCCGAAGTAATACTTATAGGCGATGGCATGAATAACGAAGAAGTATTCAGTACCCCTAAATATCTCGAGGACTTCACGATCGAATTGGCAACTTCAATACCACATTGGGATATAGGACGAAATTACGGCTACATCGACTTTGAGCGAGGAGTAAAGGTATCAGGATCTCCTTTTTACATGCTTAGAAGTGACGGTGCACGACTGCAACGTGCCTTGATCAATTGGATGCTTGACTTACACCATGAGCATGGGTTTGAAGAGGTCTACCCCCCATTTCTTGTACGAACAGATCCCCTAGTTGGAACTGGTCAGCTGCCAAAATTTTCGGATAATTTATTTGGTCTCGAGAATTCAGATCTCTGGCTCGTACCTACGGCCGAGGTGCCCATCACAAACATGTACCGCGATGAGATCCTCGATCATGCACAACTTCCGATACAACATTCGGCATATACCGCATGTTTTAGGCGCGAGCAATTCAGTGCAGGCCGAGAAGTAAGAGGAATTAAAAGAGGATACCAATTTGACAAAGTTGAAATGGTGGTATTTACCCGTGAACATGAGTCCTGGGAAATGCTTGAGTCGCTTCTTCAGAATGCTCTGGACGTGGTTAGGAAATTAGGCCTCCGCTATCGGGTATTACGACTCGCAAGTGGCGACATCGGTTTCTCAGCATCAATGACATATGATATCGAAATCTGGTCTCCAGGAAGTGGCGAATGGCTGGAAGTTTCCTCCGTTTCAAACTTTACTGACTTTCAAGCACGGAGAGCTGGGCTGCGCTATCGATCTGAAGACGGAAGTGTTAAACACCTCCACACTCTAAATGGATCAGGGTTAGGAATTCCTCGCACGTTCGCTGCCATATTGGAACAAAACGTATTGCCTGATGGACGAGTACTTATTCCAACTGTGCTTCAATCTTATCTGGGTAACCAAGAATATCTGCTGCCTGTAAAAAGTGCGTAGGTCTTCACTCGCATGGGGTGTAGACTGAAGTTTTGTGTATAGCTTGGAGGGGTGCCGGAGTGGTTGAACGGAACGGTCTTGAAAACCGTCGCTCGCGGATTCGTGAGCCGTGGGTTCGAATCCCACCCCCTCCGCCACACGAATCCTTACAGTCGCGTTATCCAAGTTTTACAGAACGGTAATAATGACTAGTTTATTGATTGTCGGAGATACTCATGTCAGAGCTTGGGAAGATGAGATAAATCCGAAGCTTCGTAACTTAATTGCTGACGCGGATCTTGCGATTCATTGTGGAGATTGGGTATCGCTTGATGCAGTAGACGGTTTTAAAAATGATGCAAAAAATCATGCGATTGTTTCTGGAAACTCCGATCCACGTGAACTAAGGGATACGATCCCATATATAGAAATTATTGAAATCGAACAAGTTCGAATAGGCATCACTCATCCGGCCTGGGCTGGTCCTGAACCATCGCTTGATGAGCTTCTTCTCGATTTTCCTAGCAAAACATTTGGAGTCCTTGATGTTATCTGTTATGGACACACTCATGTTCCAGAAATCAATTCGTATAAAAACATTACCTTTGTAAATGGCGGTCAAGGATATTCATCTCTTTTCGTACCTGGAACATACGCAACTATCGAAATTTCAAAATCAGGGCATATCGACGCGCAAATCCATGAATTCGCTCCGGCACTATAAACTGATAACTTTCTATATTCTCTTTACCTAAGGACAATGGAATTCCGGTGGGTTAGACTTATTTACCAGTTGTCAACGATGGAGGGGTCGCATAGTGGCCTAGTGCGGGCGCCTGCTAAGCGCTTGTTCGGTTTTTTCCGGACCGTGGGTTCGAATCCCACCCCCTCCGCCATAGAAAATTGAAGAAATAGAATGGTGACAAAAAATGCCGACTTTTAACATAACTACATTAGGCTGTCAGATGAATCAGGCAGATTCTCTCAAGCTCGCGGCTGGCCTAGAACAACTCGGCTGGCAATCAGTTGAAAAAAATGAGTCAGCAAATTTATTCGTTATCAATACATGTTCGGTTCGGCAACATGCCGAAGACAGAGCCTATTCGCAGTTAGGAAGACTTAGAAAACAAAAACTTTCTGGGGAAGAATTACACATCGCAGTTATGGGTTGCATGGTCGGTCCAAAGACAGATCAACTATCTAAACGATTTCCCTATGTCGACGCCTGGGCGCGACCCCAGGAATTTGAACCAATCCTGAACTTGGCTGAGACAATCAAAGACCCGTCTGAAGGTGACTTGGGATCTCTATCTGCGCTCCTCGATGGCGGAATGACGAGAACTTACGCCCTACCAGCTGGAATATCTGCTTTCATCCCCGTTGTTCACGGATGCGATAAATTTTGTACCTACTGTATTGTCCCCCTTCGACGAGGTCGTGAAAGATCTCGCCCCGTAGCCGACGTACTCGATGAAATTAATTGGCTCGCGAGGCGTGGAATTCGAGAGGTAACGTTGTTGGGTCAGACAGTCGAAGCTTACGGGCATGATCTTGCCGAGCAGCCCAGTCTAGCAACCCTGTTCAGGGCAATTGAAAAAATTGAAGGCATAGTCAGAGTACGGTTTCTCACGTCATACCCGAAAGACATGACTGATGAAATTATTGATTCCGTGGCTGACTGTCAAAAGGTATGCGAGCACTTTAATATCCCTGTGCAATCAGGATCTAATTCAATGCTGGAAAGGATGCGCCGCGGTTACATGGTGGAAGAATTCGTCGAGCGTGTAGAAAGAATCAGGCTAAAGATGCCTGATGCTGCTATAGCAACTGATGTCATCGTAGGGTGCCCTGGAGAAACCGATGATGAATTCCAAGAAACACTAAATTTGCTGCGCAAAATACGATTCGATACCATACACGTGGCCGCCTATTCGCCCCGACCAGGAACATTTGCAGACCGCAAAATGATTGACGATGTTCCAAATGAAATAAAAAAGCAACGCTTACATCTCGTTGAAGAGGTTCATCAGGAATCAAGTCTTAATATCAATCAAAAACTACTAAACAAAGAAATTGAAATCCTAGTCGAATCGGTGACTGAATCTCAAGCGACTGGAAGAACTAAACATGGAACGATTGTCCATTTCAACACAAACGGTGAAGTAAAAATAGGAAATTTAGAGAATATCAAGATAACTCAAACAACAGCTTGGTCACTAAAGGGTCATATCGCCGACAGCCTCTCTCTTTCGGTGGTTTGACGTTTCTCTATTACCCACAGTTGGAGAAAACGCAATGAAAAATCTATTTTAATAATATTTCCTTTGAGTGATTGTTATCCTAAACAGTATGAACCAAACGGACTCCATATTATCAACTGACGTTGCGGTCATACTCGTAATAATTGGAATTATTAATGGGGCGCCGCACGTATTACTTGTCCATAGAACAGCAACACCTGAGCAAAATAAATGGGCTTTACCAGGAGGGAAATGGAATAAAACCGAATCTCTGGAATCTAGTGCAGAAAAAAAGCTCGTTCAAGAAACTGGAATAGATACCTTGTATCTTGAGCAACTCTTCACGACAGCCGGCCTCGATGATGAAAACTCTTCCGCTGCAGTAGCCTATTTTGCTCTGACAGATTTCACGAGAGTGCGATTACGAGCCGAGGAGGAGTGGAAACCAGACTGGTTTAACGTCAATACGTTACCAGACTTGGCTTTCAATAATAACCAGGTCATACGGCAAGCAGTTACGCGCATTGCCACGAAACTCCAGTACTCAAATATTGCGTATAGTCTGCTACCGGAAGAGTTTTCACTTCGCCAACTTCAAGATGTTTATGAAGCTCTTGAAGGGCAAATTGTGGACCGACGAAACTTCCGAAAAAAAATGTTGGCCGGAGGGTTAATAGAAGCCACTGGAGGAACTCGAAGAGATGGAGCGCATCGACCTGCCCAGCTTTACGCCTTTCTCAAGCGGGAGGCTGTAATTCTTTGAACAATTTATGTGATAATGCTCATCGCGCTAGACTACACGCGTGTGGATGATACGCTCGAGGCTCAAGATAATTAGTTCTACTAATGAGGTGATAATAAATGAAATTACATGAGTACCAAGCCAAGCAACTTTTGGCGAGTTACGGAGTACCTGTGCCGCAAGGCAAGGTTGCGACGACTCCAGAAGAAGCGCAAATAATAGCGGAAGAAATTGGCGGCAGAGTCGTAATCAAAGCCCAGGCCCACACTGGAGCCCGTGGAAAAGCAGGTGGAGTTAAAGTCGCTGAAACACCCGCCGAAGCGTTCAAAATTGCTGGGGAAATCATAGGTATGCAACTTGTGACAAAACAAACTGGATCTGCCGGTCTTCCAGTCTCCTCTGTGCTAGTTGAAGAGGCCATAAGCATAGAAAGAGAACTCTACCTGTCGGTTGCTATCGACGGATCTATGGCCATGCCAGTAATCATTGCCTCACAGGAAGGTGGAATGGATATCGAAGAGGTCGCCGAGCAACGACCTGAAGCGATACTAAAGCAATACATCGATCCTGCCTGTGGATTTCAAGGCTATCAAGCCAGAGCTCTAGCATTTGGCCTCGGACTTTCTGGTGAACTAAACCGACCTGCAACGGCACTTATTGAGGCTGTAACCAAGTCTTTTTTGGAAACCGACGGATCTATTGCTGAAATCAATCCAGTTGTCGTAACAACTGACGGAAGAATTCTCGCAGCTGATGCTAAGTTCTCGATAGACGACTCTGCACTGTTCAGACAAAAAAATCTCGCAGATCTACGAGATAGATCACAGGAAGCTGATAAAGAACTCGAAGCCCAAGATGCTGGAATTGGCAATTACATTAAATTAGATGGAAACATTGGCTGCTTGGTAAATGGTGCTGGGCTCGCGATGTCTACATTAGATGCAATAAAAATGGCTGGTGGTAATGCTGCCAATTTCTTAGATATAGGAACTGCAAACTCGCCCGAAGCGGTCGTTGCTGCTTTAAAAATTATAGGAACCGACCCTGATGTCAAAGCGGTACTGGTAAATATATTTGGAGGCCTTGCTCGAACAGATATTATCGCCCAAGGCGTGATTGACGCGAAAAACCAAGGCCTGATTCCACAACCAACTATCGTTCGTTTAGCTGGTTCCAATGTAAATGAAGGTAATGAATTACTTGATAATTCTGGACTAGATCTTGTTCGAGCAAATGGTTTTGCGGAGGCCGCAAAGTCAGCTGTCAGCGCAATATCATAAAATATGAAAAATAGACTTAATTAGTACTAAATGGGGAATTTATGAGCTTACTTCTAGATGAAAATAGTAAAGTCGTAATACAAGGGTTTGGGGCTGCCGGACAGCGTGAAGCTATTATCTGCCGAGACTATGGAACCGACGTAGTCGCCGGAGTTACACCTGGTAAGGGTGGGCAGGAAATCGAAGGATTCCCGATTCGCAATACAGTGCAAGAAGCAGTAGATGAATTCGATGCAAATGTTTCTCTGATTTTTGTACCTGCGCCCTTCGCTGCCGATGCAATACTTGAGGCTAATAGCGCCAATGTTCCGGTCATTATATGCATCACTGAAAACATACCAGTTCAAGACATGATGAGAGTAAAAAGAGTTTTAAGTAATTCTGACTCGACCCTGATTGGACCAAACTGTCCAGGAATCATCAATATAGGAGCCCGTGCTCGCGCTGGAATTATGCCTACCGATGTCTATATGGATGGCAATGTGGGGGTAATTTCTCGGTCTGGAACACTCGTTTACGAGGCCGTTGATCAACTCACAAAAGCAGGTATTGGCCAATCCGGTTCAATTGGAGTAGGTGGAGATCCTATCATTGGCACCAGCCAGGCTCAGGCTTTAGCTCTCCTCGAAAATGATCCTAATACTGCGGCAATAGTGTTGATCGGTGAGATTGGTGGAACAGCAGAACAAGAAGCTGCTGAGTATATAAAAATCATGAACAAGCCGGTAGTCGCCTTTATAGCGGGCGCTACTGCGCCTCCCGGCAGACGAATGGGCCATGCGGGTGCCATTATTGCGGGCGCCGCTGGAACTGCAGAGGCAAAGCAGCAGGCTTTACGTGATGCCGGTGCCACTGTGGTCGAAAATCCTGGTGAAATTGGATCTCGAATGCTTGCAGTGCTTAAAGAACAAGGTCTCGCGTAAAATAGAGGTAGATTTCATCTACGACTAAGAGTAATATGCGCGTTATGAAGTAATTTCATTGAAAATGGAGACGGCATACAAGTGACATTTGTAATCACTCA
>TARA_B110000116_G_scaffold272384_1_pt1 | contig 10315 bp, 8 predicted proteins | sample TARA_B110000116 | Tara Oceans TARA_B110000116 (sample SAMEA4397355) | marine metagenome | biome: Polar Biome; feature: [ZZZ] marine water layer (ENVO:01000295); material: water (ENVO:00002006), including particulate matter (ENVO:01000060) such as... | depth 199 m
AAACCCCTTTTTAGGATGGAGAGGGATTAGAGTGAGCCTTTGTCGACCTGAAATATTTAAAGCTCAATTACGCGCAATATTGCGAGCGGCATCTTCTGCAAGGATAGGAATAATGTTTCCAATGATTTCTACATTGGATGAACTAAAGCGGGCGAAGGAACTTCTCAACGAAGCTGAAAATGAGCTAATAAATGAGGGAGTTGTTTATCAAAGACCAGCTGAAATTGGAGCTATGATTGAGGTTCCTAGTGCAGCTCTTATTGCTGATCAACTTGCCAAGGAAGTTGACTTTTTTAGTGTTGGAACTAATGACCTCGTTCAATACACTATGGCAGTTGATCGCATCAATGAAAAAGTATCTGACTTGTATCAACCATTAAATCCTGCTGTTGTAAGATTGCTGAGAGAAACTATCAGTGCTGGCCATGATGCTGGTATTTGGGTTGGTGTGTGTGGAGAGATGGCTTCGGATCTATATTTCACACCATTACTTATTGGATTAGGATTTGATGAGTTAAGTGTGGGTGCTCCACGAGTCCCTGCAATTAAGTATGCTATTCGAAGTCTTGATTATAATGTGTGTAAATCTATGGCTGAAGATGCTCTATCTGATATAAGCCCAGATCAAATTCTTGAGAGATGTAAAAAGATTGCCCTTGATAGTTACCCTGAACTGATTGGTTGATGATTAAGTATAAAATTATATTTATTGTGTTATATGCAATTGTAGGCTTGCCGAATGTTAATGCCCAATTGTTTGGCAGAGGTGGTGGAGTCAGTTTAGCTGAGGTTGCTAAATTAACTCACAGTCCAGGTGGAATGACTATTACTCCAAGAGGGAGTATTATATTAAGCTTACATCAGTATCAGAATACTCTTGATCGTGTAGTTGAGATTACTACCAGTGGCGATGTTATGTCATTTCCTAATAGAGACATTAGTCAGGGAAAAAAGGGCGCGCCGTTTTTTCTTGATGCAGTTCTTGGCCTGCAATGTGATAAGCGGGGTATTGTTTGGATGTTGGATAATGGGCGACGAGGTGAGAGCATTCCCAAGATCGTTGGTTGGGATACAGAAGATAACAAGTTAGCCAAAATCATTTATATTCCGTCTCCGGCGACAACTGATTCTTCTTTTCTAAATGATTTAGCAGTTGACCCTGAAGAGCCGTATATTTATATCACTGACCCAGCTTCTGGGAAGGATGCGGCTCTTATCATTGTGAATATAGAGACAGGTTTGTCTCGGCGTGTCCTTGAAGGTCATTATACTGTTATTCCTGAAAAATTAGATATTACGGTTGATGAGACGTCATTAGTCGTTAAGAGACCAGATGGTAGTTTTATAAAGCCGCAATATGGAGTTGGTCCTATAGCGATTGATAGAAAAGGAGAATGGGTATATTATGGACCATCTGCAGGTAAAACTTTGTATAGAATTCGCACTGATTATTTACGTGACCTTACCTTGACTGAAAATGAATTAAACTCTCGGTTTCAAGCATATGCTCCCAGACCTCCATGTGATGGTATTTCAATAGATTCTAAAGATAATATCTACATTTCAGATGTTACTAAAAAAGCTATTGGCATCATTAAATCTTCCACCAAAAAATATGAAGTGTATGAGAGTGATGATAGGTTTCTTTGGCCAGATGGCTTATGTTTTGGCAATGATGGCAAATTATATTTTTATGCCAGTCAACTTCATCTTACAGCTCCTTACAATGAGGGGAAGAATTTAACTGAATCTCCATTTCACATATATAAACTTAAGGCATTGGCATCCGGTACCGTAGGAAAGTAATATGAGATATTTCTAGTCGAGTGACTTGTATTATCCTTCAGATGTCTTTTAATAAGTATCCATTTTTTAAAAGCTCACGTGGCGGAATTGGTAGACGCGCTAGATTCAGGTTCTAGTGGGGGCAACCCCGTGGATGTTCGAGTCATCTCGTGAGCATTTCTATATATACAGTCTTAATGGAGGCTGAAGACTTAATGTGTTAACGGTTTAATAAACTATAAAACACACATCGTGAATGTTAAAACTCGCATGAAGTTTCATGTTCGTCTGGCTACGATCCGTATCATCGGAGATGATACTACGATGGTTAGACTTGTTTAGATAAGGCTGTATAGCTCCCTTTGTTTGCATCAGTGGCAACAATAAATGCGAGAGTTTCTGAGGCATTTTGGGGGCTTCTAAATAAGAACCGAGAAGGAGAGTTCTGCCGACGCATCCAAGATCTCGATTGCGGTGAGGGAATACACGCCACAGTTTTGCGGGCCATCTAAAACTTCTTATTCACTTTGATCGGTGTTCTTTTCCAAATCCTCTTTCTTCTCTTCTTCCTCCAGCCTTTTAATTTCTTCGCCGTGCTTATCCCAATAATTATCTACATGTTTTTTAAGGTTCTTTGGACTATAAAAATACTAAATACCCGCAATAAATACGATTGCAAACACAAGAAAGATCAAATAGTCCATAGGGGAATTGAACTCCCACTCTGGTTCAGAGTATCCAAAAATAAGCAAGCTCTTCACGCTAATAACATAAAACAAAACTTACTTTGGGCGTAAGTTAATTCTATTTAAACACTTCCTACTAATGACAGTAGGTGACATGATCGGATATCAACAATCAGATAATCTTAAAAAAAGGGATTAGCTGACAAGCTCGAATATTTTCAATAGCTTCAGGTTCTAGTGGGGGCAACTCCGTGGATGTTCGAATCATCTCGTGAGCATAGTCTCTATAGGTATTTTTAGCACTTTGAATAAGGGATTCTTCTGCCTTTACTTTAACTAACGCTTTACTAGATGTAAAAAGGGTCGTTCATCCGACCATGAACAAACGACCCATAATGACTTTCATCATTTAGCAGGGAACCCGCAGCGTGAACTGCAGGTTAGGCCCCTGCCATTTTTAATATTGGTTAGTATGTGTTAAGAAGCAACGGGATATCTCGCAATATTTCCTCTCATTTTGACTGCGAGTCGCATTTTCTAAAGAAAAGCTACAAACAAAAAAGAAATATAACACGTACTTACAAATTCATATTTAAAGGAAAGATTTTATAGCTAGATGTGAAGTGACATATTAGTTATGGAATTCATTTCCTCCTACTGGACCAGCACTATCTAAAATTTCACTTTGCTTGGGAGTAGTAACCGAATATTGAAACCCTTTTCCAGTTCCAGCTGCTCCATATCTACCTTTTTTATCTACAGCAATAAAAAAGATATTAAGATCCATTCCCAGGGGATCAATTTTCGCAGCTCTTTTAATGGTTTTTATGCAAGCATCTTGTGGCGATAATCCTTGTCGCATAAATTCTACGATCATAAAAGAGCAACAATGCCGTAAAACATTTTCGCCTACCCCGGTAGCTCCTGCTGCGCCTACTTCGTTGTCGACGTATAAACCACTCCCAATGATTGGAGAATCTCCTACGCGCCCAGGAAGTTTGAACGCTAATCCACTAGTAGAACATCCGCCAGTTAGATTGCCACCTTCATCGAGCATGAGCAATGTAATAGTATCGTGGTTGTCAATTGAACCTTCTGGCCTTTTCTTTTGATTGTTCTTTTTCCATTCGAGCCACTTTCCTTTACTTTTTTCCGTCAAAAGATTCTCTTTTGTAAAGCCTTGTGAAAGGGCAAATTCTTGCGCTCCTTTACCTACTAATTGGACATGGCGAGTGTGTTCCATTATTTTTCTGGCTACAGAAATAGGATTACGGATTCTCTCAATCCCCATAACGCTCCCAGCTTTGTGTCCTGGTCCATGCATTATGCATGCATCCAATTGTACTACGCCTTCTGAATTGGGTAAGCCACCAATGCCGACTGATGTATTTTCTTTGTCATTTTCTGTTACGTTGATTCCTTTTTCAACGGCGTCTAGAGAAGAGCCTCCAGAGTTAATGACCTCCATAGCTTTTTTGTTTGCTACTTCTCCGAAAGGCCAAGTCGATATAATTAACGGACGAGACACAGTTTGACGAATATTTGGTTTAGAAAATGCTTCAGGTTTATTGCAAATGGCGCCACTAACAATTGCGGCGCCTTGTGCGACAAAGCCGCGTCTAGATAATTCCATGAATTATAGTATGTTATTTTTCTCGATTAACTGCAATGAATTAAGCTCAAGTTACAAAGGAATTAATTTAATTAATTATCATTGGGTCAAATATTTTAATCTTTAATCTTTTCTTGATTGCCTAATTCTAGATCTGAATTCTTTTCACTTCTATTTCCTATTTTATTACTAGACTTTTCAATTAAATCTATGTCTTTGCTGGCCTGATCAAAATGCGATTTGTGTTTTCCTACACGATTCGTTAAGCGGCTGATATCAACGAGGAGAGTTTCTACCTCTTTTTGAATTAGACTGGCTTGCTCTCTCATCTGAACGTCGCGCATGATTGCTCTTACAGTATTGAGAGTCAGTGACATTGTATTTGGAGAGACAGGGTAGACTCGCAAAGATCGGCATTTCTCAACCACTTGTTCTGATAGTGTTGCAATTTGTTGTTGTGCTTTATCAATCGTGGAAAGACGCTCTCCAATATTGCCAAGTGTTTCAGTGGTTTTTTCTCCTGACTCTTTTAGATTGTCCGTGACAGTCTTGGATGCGGGGTCTAGCCGTGCAGCTAAATTACGATTAAGTTGACCGCGAGCATCTTCTTGGGCTTGGGTAAAACTTTTCAGGCGACCAGTTAATTCAGCATGTTGCCGTCCAATTTCTGTAATTTATTTTTCAATATTGTCTGAATTCTGGTATCCTAATTTGCGTATTAGCAGCCTAATTACTATCCCTAATAATCCTACGAGTAATGGAATTATGATTGTAGTTGGTGTCATATTATTAATTTTAGCATTGGCTTTCTTTAGATGACTAGATTAATAGGGTTTGAACTTTTTTGCACTAAGAACAAACCGAGTAAACATCCCATAAAATGCAAGATCCTAAATATGTGAAAGATGCTTTTGCTGATATAGCGGATAAATACGTATTGACTAATCATGTACTAAGTTTTGGTGTCGATATTCTCTGGCGACGTAAAGTGGCAAAAATGATTAGCTCTCGAAATCCTATCAATGTACTTGATATAGCAACTGGCAGTGGTGATTTGGCTTTAGAAATACAAAAAAAATGTCCGGAATCTGAAGTGATAGGGAGCGATTTTTGTGAGCCTATGCTCCAACAAGCAAATAAGAGAGGATTAAAGAGAACAGTGTTAGCGGATGCATTGGACCTTCCATTTTCTGAAGATCATTTTGATGTAGTGACTGTTGGTTTTGGTTTGCGAAACATGGCTGATTGGTCCGGGGCTTTGACTGAAATGTTTAGGGTATTGTCTTCTGGAGGATGGTTGATAATTTTGGAATTTTCTTTGCCTGAAGGTTTTATAGGTCGCAAATTATATCGGTTTTATTTACATAAAATCCTCCCTGCAGTTGCTGGTTTGATTACTGGAAAGCGGTCAGCTTATCAGTACCTTGGAGGGACAATCGAATCTTTTCCTTCGGGGAAAGATATGTGTACATTGATTGAATCTAATGGTTTTAATCATACTAAATTGCATCCTCTTAGCGGAGGGATAGCTACTATATATTCTGCAGAGAAAAAATAGGCTAATTGAAACTCGGATTATTTTTCGGAAGATTCCTCAATGATTGACATATCCAGAACTTCAAAATTCTCACGATCAATCAGGCAAATTTCTGGGCTATTATTAACGCGAGCATAATAAAGTAGATTAGATGATTGTTCGCTAATTGGTGCTAATTCAATTTTGAAGAGGTAAACATTCTTATTTGTATCAACTAAGGTGAATTCTATTTCCCTACATGGATTTAAAAGTGCAATTTCTGCTTCGCTAGTATTTTGACTTAGCCATCTCGTAGCCCGGATAGGAAGGCCTAAATGCTGAGCGAGTTTCAAAGCTTGTGCGGTATCAATCTGCTTCGATATATTTTCATTAGCAAGGGCTGCTGACCATTCATTTGATTGGTACTTATATTGAAGCTCTAAAGGTGTTTGTGGGGGGCTGGAGGTTTTTATGGATTGAAGATTGGCCAAATCAAAGGAGGGCCATAGATAAAGCTCTTTATAATCAAGTGGCCGAATGGGTAATATTGACGGAAAGGCGGGGCTGAGCTGTGCGACGGTTCCACTTCCATCCACTGTCGCATAGTATTCAATGACATCTTGATCTTTAGCTAGTTGTCCTTTTACAAGTAGCTTTCTATTAACATCAATGAGATTGGGAGAGCCGTTTTCCTTAGTTGGATTTTGTGGGTCTAATGTAACAGATTTAATTGTAATGCTTAAGGTGGGTTGATTTAAGCCCCAGGGCTTTAAGTCGCCGGCTGCATCTGCGACAAATTTCACGACTTGTTCTGATGAAAGAGCATTAAGAATTTTGTATATCCTTTGATCGTCAGCTTTAATTTTCTGGGTTTTATCTATTATTTGCCATCCATTATTATCCTGTAAAAGATTCACTTTGTTGTTTGGCATGGCAACCAAATCAACGGCAACGACAGATTTAGGATTAAAGGGAAGTAATCGTCGGTCTCTTATCGTATTTGGGTTAAGAGTAATAGAGTCTAATATATTTTTTTCTATCTGAAAAAAAACCCCTGGCCTATCAGAAACTCGTGCGAATATAGAGTCATCATTATCTAATTCTGCAAATTCTATAATGGAAGAAATTTGTTCACCCTTTATTTGAATTGATATAGTCTTTGTTATTGTGGTAAAAGCAGCAGCAATTTCACTGTTTGCTTTATCTATAAATGAGTGTGATGTGAGGTTGATAATTGTGGACAGCCAATCGCTGAAATTTTCATCATCTGTGTTTGTTTTTAGAGGCTTAGTTATAGCCCAAGACTTTTCTCCTGTTGTTTTCTTCACATGAAGGGATGATCCCGATTGATTGGTTATTTCTATTTCACCTATTTCTTTAAGCGGAATATTTACTAACCTCTTGTCTCTGATTTTGTCATAAGGAACATCAACGACTTCTTTGATATCTGACCAGCAGAAGAAGGGAATGCCTTCTTTATTTCTGTCGTTCCATTGTGCGTAAATGGTGTCTATGACTCCGGTATTATTGCCAAGAATGATTTTTCCTATTAATTCTTTTTTATTTAATAATCTTACCGAAAGAGCGCTTTCAGTTAATCCCATTTCACTTAATAAAGGAGCATCTTTGCTTGTGATAGCATCAAACTTTTTGAGTTCTGTGAGAGCCTCTAAAATATTTTCTATCTTTTTTGAGTCGGCTCTGTCAGTAACAGGATGGGTAATATCCCATCCTTTTTCAGAAGTGCGGGACAAGGAAACTTTACCGCTAGCAGATGATATTTCGATTTCATCGATTTCATCGATTTCCTTGACTGGAATAGCTTTGAAATTTCTCTGAATTGTTCCGAGCTTATTTTTTTTGCTGTAATCCAAAATTGTATAAGCCGTTAACAGGATCGTTAGTAAAATAAGATATAACGTGCTTTTATTAGGCATTTTTCTAGTTATGTGTAAGATGGCTTCAATTCCGGCGGGCGCTCCACACTGCAATGCCAAAGCAAAAAGCGATAGCGGGAAAGATGCAGACAATTAAGTAGAAAAGAGTTTTATATTGTTCTGGTGACATATCGACACGATAACTGATCACGTTCGTAGGAGTTATCCCTAAAAGCTCCTCCCGGTCGAGTGTCCAATTGATAGAATTTATTACCAGTTCAACGTTCAAGCGTGTGGGTATTGGATCTAGTAGGGTGGAATTTCCGATAACTACCATTCTAGAACTTTCTATTTTAACTGCAGAATCTTCTGATCCTCCTTTCTCAACCATTGCTGCAATATATATTGGATTTGGATCAGGAATCATATCGGCTTTGCTTCTCTTTGGATAGGGTTCAGTATGATCGAGATCACCCCAAAATTTTGGATCCGCGGCTAAGATGGGAATCGCTATTATTCCTTTAGAAGCTAAGCCTTCATTATTTTCAGCGACACTTATGGGGCAAGTTTGTCCTGCAAAAGTCGTTATAGCGCCTTCATCTGATGAGGTGATAGGATTGCCTCCAAGTAATTTGCTTTGCACGGAATAAACTTTTTGAGTTCCTCCAATGCCAGTTGTTTCAGAAAATAAAACGCGATAATTGTTATCAACTTTTATGCCGAGAGAGCGAAGGAAAGGATAGAAATTAGGCATCTTGGTTGTTGGGTTCAAAAGGAGTACCATAGACCCTCGCTGTTGTTCCCAATATTTTGTGAGAACAGTAACTTCTGAAAGTGAAAAGTCTGTTTCTGGGTTTATAATTATCAGAGAATCAGCATCTTCAGGTATTTGAGTTATGTTTCCTAGGGTCAGCTCTTTTAGATCAAAGAAGTGCCTAGTGCTAAGACTAAGTATTTCTTTGTCAGCAGACCTTCCATTTACTTCTTTGAGTTTACCTTTCCCTGCAATTAAATAAACGGTTTTAGGTTTACTTTCCGTTGCTGCCAACATTGCTGAAGTTATTGAGTCCTCTCCAGTGAATGTACGCCCTTTATCGTCCAATAAATCGTTTTCAATGAGTTTCTTAATGCGTCCTCCGACTTCGATAAATAGACAGCTTTGATCAATCGTTGTTTTATAGCGATCTGATATTTCTAATGCTTTATTTTTATTAATTACGGGATCAAATCCATCAAAAATAATTTTCCCTCTCGATATATTTTCATATTCTTCTAGGAGAACTTTAAGTTGATTGCGAATTTTTGAGCTTTTTAAGAAAGCCATAGTTAGCGTTACTTTTTCATCGAGCTGGTTTTTTAGGTAAGCCTCAGTGTCTTCTGATACGCTATATTTCCTTGTGGAGCTCAGATCCCATCGGTGGTAGTTTCCATATGAAATATAATTGATGAGAATGAATAGTAGAATTGCAAAAAATATCTGCATTAAAACATTTAATGCGATCTTTTTCCTTTTGATTCTACAATGACTAGATCCTGAATTAAGTTCAATAGGATTGTCGGAAGAGTCTTTGGTTTTAATTCTATCAGTATTTTCTAACATTGTTAGGTCTTCCACTTTCTGTACTCAAGTACATTGTAGGTAAATGATAGGATGAGAATAGTGAAACTAAGGTAGTAAATAAATTGGCGGCTATCAATTAACCCACTTATAAAAATTTGAACATGTTTTACTGTTGAAAAATAAAAGAAGGAGCCTTGCCAGGATTCAGGCACGGGAAGATCTTGTAGAATAAAACCAACCAGGAAATGTAACATGCAAAAAGTGAAGCAAGCCATTGCTGCTACTAATTGGTTTTTGGTTAGGGATGAGGCTAGGCATCCAATTGAAATATTAAAAATGCCAACGAGAAATATTATTGCATAAGCACCTAGAAATGAACCAATAGCATTAGAATTATCTACCGAACTAATGCGAAAGAGGAAAAAATTAACTGCGCTAGGAAGCCATATAATAAAGTAAAATACTAGAGCGGCTAGGTATTTTGCTAAAAGTAAGTGTATGGTTTGTACGGGGGCAGTTAGAAGGGTTTCAATAGTGCCTAATTTCTTTTCTTCAGAAAACAGCCTCATGGTAATGACTGGGAAAATAAAAAAGTAGGTTAACCAAAATGATGTGGAGCTAAATGTATAGCCGATTAATGTCTCATCTACATCGGCTTTGCGTAAAATTTCCAAAGCAGCAATAAATGAAAATCCATTAAGCAACATGACCAAAGCCATTACTATCCAGGCTATGGGTGAATAGAATATTGATTTTAACTCTTTCTTTAATATAACAATTCCAGTTCCTCCTGAGAGGAACTTTTGCATTGAGATAATAATAATAACGAAGAGGATGATCGTTATTATAACCGTTGCAGTGTTCATGTTTGTGTATTTATGAGTCGGATGTATTAGCTTGAGTTATTTCAACAAATGCATCTTCCAGAGTCGCATGTTGAGTTCTAATTTCTCGGAGTGGCCATTCTTGAGCATTAGCAAGATTAACTATAGATTCACGGACATCATTACTTGCTTCAGTGCGTATAGTAAAATACCCCCATTCTCCTGATTGATGTTCTTTGCTGACTTTTTTTATTCCAGCAATAGCGGAGATCAGGTCTTTTACTTTTTCTTCAGATGTTTTTAATTCGATTGATATTGTGCTGGCTGAACGTAATTCTCGAGAGAGATCATTAGGTTCGCCGTTAGCAATAATTTTTCCTTCATTAAGAATGATAACACGATTACATGTCATCTCGACTTCACTCAAAATATGAGTAGATATTAAAATTGTATG
>TARA_B110000116_G_scaffold42660_1_pt1 | contig 10315 bp, 8 predicted proteins | sample TARA_B110000116 | Tara Oceans TARA_B110000116 (sample SAMEA4397355) | marine metagenome | biome: Polar Biome; feature: [ZZZ] marine water layer (ENVO:01000295); material: water (ENVO:00002006), including particulate matter (ENVO:01000060) such as... | depth 199 m
TTCGATCCTTCGCCAATCGGAAAAACGTTCGTACGCATGATGAAATCAGAGTCGATAAGGGCATTATCCGCGGCTTTATCTGATTGGCCAGGCGCACCTTTCAATTTCGTAATGGCAGATACCAATGGCGACATCGGTTATCAATTAGCTGGCAAAGTGATGCAGCATGAAGTGGGTGAGGGGTTACTGCCACGGAATGGAGCCACCTCGACTGGCAAGCTACCGACTTATTCATCGGAAGAGCTCCCGTCAATAGTGAATCCACTCAGCCAATCTATTGTTTCAGCCAATCAGGCTATTGGCGGAGAACTCGAACTTGGAGAAGAATGGGCTGAACCTAGGCGAGCTGTGCGAATCACTGAGATGCTGGGGGGGTCGAGTGAGCATGACATCAAGTCGTTCACTCAGATACAAACAGACACCTATTCGGCTAATCTTGTTGCTCTTCGTGACTTACTTTTGCCTGTTGTGGATGATGTTATTCGACACCAATCTCTGTCTGAGTGGGATGGACAACTTGATTCTCGGAGCGACGCGGCCTCATTTATTTCGTACGCGAGCAATGAGTTATCACAACTAATTACAGAGTCGATCGCCGGAGTATCAGCACCGCTTTTACAAGGAAAACGCGACATGTTTGGTGAAGAATACAACTCATTTACAACTCGCCATCAAGGGTGGTTAGTTAATGCCGCGGGAGATTTTGACAAACCGTGGTTCCATGATGCTGATCACCGAAGAAAAATATTAAGGCTAGCAATAACTCGCGCCGAACGTCGGATTAAAAAAATAAATAAAAAAACAGGGCCTCATGAATTCTCAATACTCAAACCAAAACATTCTCTGGCGGCTGTTCCATTGCTGGGTAAACTCTGGTCGTCAAATGGGACTGGATTTGGCGGTGATATCAATACAGTGTCTCAGGGGGCCTATCATCGAACCTCTGATGGTCGCGAGGTCTCGGTCACTGCAGGGTATCGACAGATTTTTAAGATTGGCTACTGGGACGAGGCTATTTTCGCCATACCGACTGGGATATCGGGTATACCAGGCCATCCAAATTATCTAGATTTTACTGATGAATTTGCGAGGGGCAGTTATCGACCATTACTTTGGAGTCCGGAAGCGATTAGAGATCATCAAAATGATAAGATTTTGCTGTATCCGGTGTAGGTTAGAACGATAATGAGACGGACAACATGAGTACAACCGATTCTGATTCAACGTTCGCAAATTACAGGCAACTTGTTAATAAAGAACTGAAGCTGGTTATGAATCAGACTGGACAGTTATACGACTGGATGCGGTATCACCTCGGCTGGCAGGATCAGGCAGGCCAACTAGTAGATTCCTCGCCTGGTAAACAAATTCGATCCTGTGCCTTATTTACCGCGGCCCGATCAATTGGAATGAATGATTCTGATTTGGCGAGATGTGCGCCTGCGGCAGCAGCAATTGAATTAATTCATAACTTTTCTCTGTTGCATGACGATGTAGAGGACAGAAGTATAAGCCGACGAGGTCGTCCCACACTGTGGACGTTCGCGGGTGAAGCTCAAGCGATCAATACTGGTGATGGAATGTTTTCAGTTGCCCGATTAGCTCAACATCGGCTTTCAGAGGTCGATTTTGCACCTGACCTAGTTTTAGCAGTCATCCGGGAACTTGATATCACGTGCTTGCGACTCGTTGAAGGTCAACAACTTGATATTGCATTTGAAGAGAGAGGTGACGTGAGTCGGGATGAGTATATTCGTATGGCAGAGGGCAAGACCGCAGCGATGTTCAGTGCCCCGTTTGGCATTGGAGCGATGTTAGGTGGCGCGTCTAGAGAAGATGTCGCGATATTCAGTTTGTTCGGAAAATCTTTAGGACTTGCTTTTCAGATGATTGATGATGTGCTCGGTATTTGGGGTGATACGAGGCTTACCGGTAAGCCAGTAGGGGACGATTTATGGACACTCAAGATGACCTTTCCAGTGATTTATGCCCGTGATCACGAATCAGATGCCGGACGGCGATTTCGTGCTGCCTACAAAGAGATTCCCAAGACACAGGTGCAAGTGGAGTACTTGACTGAGTTACTCACGGAAACTGGTGCGAGAGAAGAGACTGAACGGGAGGCGCAACGTCAAATTCATATTGGCGACGACTTACTGCGATCATTGTCATTTCAGCCAAACCCTGAGAGCTACATAGAGCAATTTAGTAGTCTACTAATTGGGAGAACTGTCTAAACAAAATATAACGGTCGATGAGTTGAGATTTAGAAGCAGTTACTTAAGGAGTCACATTACTATGCAGAAACAAACAATCGCCGATGTCAGCCTGACAAATAAGCGGGTACTGCTCCGTGTTGACTATAATGTCCAGTTTGACGATTCAGGAAAAATTCTTGACGATCATCGACTGAAAGAGTCGATACCTACAATACATGCGTTAAAAGAGCAAGGCGCTCGCATCATAATTTGCTCCCATAGAGGGAGACCAAACGGTGAAGTCGTCGAGGAACTGCGCAATGCGCCAGTAGCAAGGCATCTATCGACTTTACTCGGCGAGGAAATTTTGTCTCTGAGTGATGCGATAGGACCGTCGGTAAGTGCTGTGATAGATAAAATGCAAGCAGGTGACATCGTACTCCTTGAGAATGTACGGTTCTATCCAGGTGAGGAGACAAATGATCCTAGTTTCGCGAGATCGTTGTCTGAGCTAGCAGATGTGTTCGTTTCAGATGCCTTTGGCACGGCACATCGAGCACATGCATCTGTTGTAGGTGTAGGATTTTATTTGCCGGCGGTCTCTGGATTATTGATGCAAAAAGAACTTGATTATCTGAATCAAGTTACGGCATCAATTGAACGGCCGTTTGGAATAATTTTGGGAGGCGGCAAAGTAGCTGAGAAACTTAGAATATTAGGTCATCTTGCTGACAAAGCTGATGTGATCTGTGTAGGAGGAGGAATTGCTAATACTTTTCTTCAGGGACAGGGAATTGACGTTGGCGACTCACTAGTTGAAGAATCAAGAATTGATGATGCTTTGTCTCTTATGCGGATTGCTTCTGGCAGAAAAGATCTGAAACTAGTCCTTCCGACGGATGTTGTAATTTCAGACTCAAGTGGTGCGATAGTGAGTACCGTTTCGGTAAATCGGATCCCGCCTGGTTTTCGAATACTGGATCTTGGCCGGCAAACTTTGGAAGATATCCGAGAAGCACTACGCCCGATGCGAACAATTGTGTGGAACGGCCCTGTCGGATTATTTGAAAGAAGTCCATTCGATACCGGAAGCATTGAATTAGCGAAAATTCTTGCCGACTCAGTCGCGGCGATCACTGTTGTTGGAGGCGGAGAAACCGCAGCAGCGGTGGCTAAGGCAGGTGTAGTGGATCGGCTGTCACATGTGTCTACTGGCGGTGGAGCGTCTTTAAAGATGCTGGAAGGTGCGCTTCTTCCGGGAGTGGAAGTTCTGCTCGACAAAGAATAATGAATGGTTAGTGTTGGCCGAGTCAAGCGTGTAGACTATACAACATGAAAATCGAACTGATTGAGAGACTCTCGCAAGAGTCCAATCAAAAAACTCTTCTTTGTGTGTTAGATGGGCTTGGCGGTCTTCCTGGACCCGACGGATTGACGGCACTTGAGGCGGCAACTACTAAGAATCTCGACGAGCTAGCAAGGGTGGGAAGCCAAGGACGGACACTTCCAGTGGGCTTCGGAATTACGCCAGGATCTGGGCCAGGACACCTAGCGCTATTCGGCTATGATCCCCTTGAATACGAAATCGGAAGAGGAGCACTTGAGGCGACGGGTATAGATTTTGCACTTGGACCAGATGACGTCGTAGCAAGAGGGAATTTTTGTGACATTGACGTAAATGGAGTGATAACCGACCGTCGGGCCGGCAGGCAACCCACTGAAATAACTGCCGATTTATGCGAATTGCTGTCGCAAATTAAGTTAAATGACATTGAGACATTTGTGCTTCCCGTGCGTGAGCAAAGATTTGTTTTGGTCTTACGTGGCATGGAGTTATCGGCATTAGTTAGTGAAACAGATCCTCAAATTGAAGGGATTCGACCTTCAATTTGTGAACCACTAAATGGCTCTGTCGCAGCTGAACGAACGGCTTCTTTAATTCGGAGATGGGTCAACGCTGCACACGATCTTCTTAAGGAACGAAACCAAGGTAACGGAGTTCTCCTGCGGGGTTGGTCCGTCAGGCCAAACCTGCCTTCATTTCCTATAATTTGGAAAACTCGGGCTGCTGCCTGTGCGGTCTATCCAATGTACAGAGGCGTAGCATCGCTTGCGGGTATGGATGTGATCAATGCAGGAACTGGCTTATCTGACCAAATACAAGGAATGGCGGAGCAGTGGAACAACTTTGATTTTTTCTTTCTTCACTATAAATATGCTGATAGTGCTGGCGAAGACGGCGATTTTCCCGGTAAGGTCGAAGCTATCGAAGCTTTTGATAGATACGTTCCCGAATTAATGGAACTTAATCCTGACGTGATCGCGGTAACTGGCGACCACTCTACTCCAGCTGTGATGTCAGGGCACTCTTGGCACTCCGTACCGACGCTGATTGCTGGTCGACAAATTCGACCTGACGAGCAAGTTGCTTTTGGGGAACGAGCTGCTATTTTTGGGGAACTCGGTCAATTCCCAGCTACTGAACTACTGCCCATAGCTTTTGCCCATGCAGGCAAACTTGCTAAATTTGGGGCCTAAAAATGCTTGACCGCAGGCCAATTGTGGGTGGTAACTGGAAGATGAACATGACCAGAGATGGTGCGAATCGATTGTGCCATTCGCTTTTAGTCAGGGCCACCGAATCAAAAATTAACACTGAAATTATCCTCTACCCACCTTATGTATGGTTGACTGATGTTGCAGATATTTTGAGTGAAAGCTTTATTAAACTAGGTGCTCAGGATGGTTTAGCGGAATCAAACGGGGCGATTACTGGTGGGGTTAGTTTGACAATGCTATCTGAGCTCGTTGATGGCTTACTAGTGGGGCACTCTGAGCGAAGAAACATTTTTGAAGAGACGGCAGACAAGTTTTCTCAACAATTAATTGCGGCGTTAGGTATAGGACTCCTGACTACATACTGTGTAGGCGAGAATCAAAAGGAGCAAGAAGCTGGATTGACCTATCAAGTACTTGAGAAACAGATATCAAGTGTTTTTGAAGGAGCGACTGGACAACAGCTTAGCCAATTAGTGAATGCCAAGCCAGCAGCATTGGTGATTGCATACGAACCTGTTTGGGCCATTGGAACCGGGCTGGTTGCCCATGTGACAGATGTTCAGGAGCGAGCCGTATTTATTAGAAATGAAATATCGAAGTATTGTAATGTGTCGCAACTCGTCCGAATCCAATATGGCGGTTCTGTTAACCAGAAGAACGCGAGTGAACTCGCTGCTCTAGAAGATGTAGACGGAGCTTTGGTTGGAGGTGCTTCGCTCGATTCTGAAGAATTTGCGAGTATTTGTGCGGCATTCTCTACAGGAAGTCGTTAGTGACATATCCGGATGACAGACTTTCCTATCATTTCTATAGTTGGTGCAACCGCATCGGGTAAAACTAGTTTATCGATCGAATTGGCTCAAAGATTTTCAGGTGAAATTATTTCGGCCGACTCGGCCCAAGTTCGGAGGGGAATGCGCATCGGTACGGCTGCTCCAACTCCGGAGGAAATGCTAGCGATTCCTCACCATCTTGTAGGTGTGATTGATCCAAATTCTGAGTGGACTCTGGTGGATTGGCTCGAGTCTGTCAATTCAACGATTCGGGCGATACGCCAAAGATCAAATATACCATTTTTAGTGGGCGGGACGGGTCAATACATTTGGAGTTTTTTGGAAGGCCGGGAAGCACCAAAAGTGCCACCAAATCAAGCATTTCGTCGGAAAATGGAGGAAAAATCAAGAGATCCGATTGTAAATTTGCATGAAAGCTTGCGACTTAAAGATCCGGTGTCTGCGGCACGAATCCATCGGAACAATCTGCCTAGAATCATCCGAGCGCTGGAGATTATCACCGAGACAGGACAAGCTGTTCCATTACTTGTGAATCGACCGCCTGACGAGCACGCGACCATCATAGGTTTAGAATGGAGCCGGGAAAGCCTTTTTGAGCGAGCAGACCAACGAGTGGAACGGATGTTTCAGGCGGGTTTGGTTGAGGAAGCGGTGACTCTGGCCGAGATTCACGGGCACGATAGTGAAGGCTTTCGAGCGATAGGATATCGCGAGGCCCTGTCAGTGGCCAAGGGAGAACTCACGATCGAGGCTGCAATAGAACTCACAAAAATCTCTACTCACAAACTGATACGTTCTCAGAGTGGTTGGTTTCAATTAAGCGATTCAAGAATCAACTGGCTTTCCTGTGAGAAAATGACTACTAAGCAACTCTTTGCGAAGGCAGTCGAGGTAGTAGACCGGGCACTGTACGAGTAATTCTCTCGCGTTGAAACACGGTACGGGTTAATATTTTGTTATGGCAAAACTAGAAAAACACATGGACAGGCGTGTCGCACAATTCTTTCCTCTAAATTTTTGGAAAATGCACGGTTGTGGTAATGATTTCGTGGTCTTTCATGTTGAATCTGATATTACAGATAACCAATTAAGTTCTTTGGCCCAATACTTGTGTGATCGGAATTTCGGGATCGGTGCAGACGGAATCATCGTCAGTGTTCCATCAACAGTCGCAGATTTCGGTATGCGGATATTTAACTCGGATGGATCAGATGGAGAGATGTGTGTAAACGGTATCCGTTGTTTTGCCAAATATCAATTCGATCAAAATCGAGTATCCAAGGCTAGTCAAGACAGTGGAGGGATATCGATTGAAACTACCGTAAGTGTTGTTGAAGTGAAGGTAAAACGCGATGAGTTAGGCTTAGTTACAAGAGCAAGTATTACTCTCCCGGCCCCAAGCTTCAATCCTTTGGACTGCGGCGTGATGACTGCTAATGACTCAGACAATATTTCTTTACGTATTGAGGAACAGGCAATTGATATTCAATTAATTTCAATGGGGAATCCGCATGCTGTCCACTGGTTGGCTGAGGGCCATGGGACCCCCGACTATGAGCTCGTTCGAATAGGACCTAAAGTAGAGACTGACGCTACATTTCAGCAGAAAACTAATTTTGAAATAGCGGAGTTGGTGGACCGTAATTATATACGCGCGAGAGTGTGGGAGCGTGGTGTAGGGGAGACATTAGCATGTGGATCAGGAGCTTGTGCTGTGATGGCTTCAGCGTACAGTCGCGGATTGATAGACGATCGTGCTGTCGTTGCAATGCCCGGTGGGGAATTGTCGATTGAATGGTCAGGCCAAGGGCCAATCACACTTGAGGGCTTGGTTACGAAGGTGTTTGAAGCAACAATTGAATCTTGAATTGAGAGAATAATGACAACAGAACGACGTGCAATAGGTCAGAATAAAGAGTTTACGGTTAGAAACGAACCACTCGATAGTAGGAAACGTACAAACTTACTTGAGCAGGACGAGACTGTGCATCTCAGTTCGCCAAATGGTGAATTGATTCTTGCGCATGAGAATGGTCAGCAAAGCCTATATTGGGGTTTTGATTCGATTGATTCGATGCGAAAGGAATTTGCTGTTATGTGGGAGGAAGCGCTAGTAAGCGTGGAGCGTGAAGATATCGACTATATCTCGATGAACTTATCGCAAGTATCGACTCGCGATATGGTTCTTCCAATTCTTGAGACGGCTTCGTTTAAGCAATTTGCTGAATGGATTGAGATGCTACATCCAGATCTTCCTCAGTCACCGCCTGTTTTTTCTTCTGGAATAGATATGCGTCGAGCTGGAGAGGATGATCTAGATATTTTTGAGAACATTTGGTCTGACGCCCTTGGTGATTTGACTGATGGACTTGCGACATTCGATGATTTTGCTTCTCGAGCTGATTGGGCGGGCGCATTAACCCTCGATAATGAAGTAGTCGGATTTGCGTTTAATGGCACGTCAAATAGTGGTGATGGTGAAGTATTGACGGCAGCGATTGCCCCAAATCATTGGGGTAAAGGATATGGGCGAGAATTGTTAGAAGCAGCTTTGTACCAAATGGGAACAAGTGATCACCGACGTGCTGTTATTCGAGTACGTCCCGATGTTCGTCAGGCACTAAAGATTTGTAGCGCGTTAGGCATGCGACATTCTGCTGGGGGAGTAGAATGGCGAAGAAGCATCGATGAATCGGAAATTAATCTAGAGCTTGAAGCCAGACGCAAAGCTGGAGTAAAAGCCCGATTTGGCGGCTGGCGTTAGTGAGGAGTTGATTTATGAGAGAAATTGAACTGGCAGACAGGGTCAAGCAACTCCCGCCATACCTTTTCGCGAGAATTTCTGAGCTTATTACGGAAAAACGCAATGCAGGTGTCGACGTTATCTCATTGGGGATTGGTGATCCGGATCTTCCTACTCCCAGTCATGTCTTAGATTCGTTGACCACGGCTGCGCAAAAGAATGAGAACCATAGATACCCTGAATCAGACGGTTTACCAGCTTTACGAGAAGCAATTGCTAGATGGTACCAAACACGCCATGGCGTAACTTTGGATCCAGATTCAGAGATTGTGCCGTTGATAGGCTCGAAGGAGGGAATCGCTCATCTACCGCTCTGCTTAATAAACACGGGTGATGTATCGTTAGTTACGGATCCTGGATACCCGGTTTATGAAATAGGGACCATGTTTGCCGGAGGTGAAAACGTACGTTTGCCATTGTTGGAAAAAAATGGCTATCTTCCTGATCTGAGCCTAATTGACCCAGTAGATGCCGCCCGAGCGAAGATACTTTGGCTTAATTATCCTAATAACCCAACTGGCGCTATTGCAGACCTAACATTTTTTGAAGGAGCTATTGAGTGGGCGAGGGCAAACAACGTCGTGATTGCACATGATTTGGCGTACGCAGATGTGTCTTTTGATGGGTACAGACCACCTTCAATTTTAGAGATATCTGGGGCGAGTGAGGTTGCGATTGAGTTTAATTCACTTTCCAAGACATTTAATATGACGGGCTGGCGAGTTGCAATGGCTGTTGGGAACGCGCAAGTGATTGATGCATTAACAAGAGTAAAGACAAACATTGATTCCGGAATTCCACAGGCGATACAGGAGATGGCTATTACTGCCTTGGACGATCCTCGTGACTCGATCGAATCTCATAATCGTATATATCAAAAACGACGAGACCGTGCATTGTTGGTTCTTAGAGAGCTTGGACTGACTGTCACGGATCCCAAGGCTTCTTTATATATCTGGGCTCGATTACCTGAAGGCATCGAATCTAGTGCCGAATATGCGGCACAGCTAATAGATTCAGTGGGTGTTGTCGTGACGCCTGGAGCCTCGTATGGAGCGAATGGTGAGGGGTATATACGAATCTCACTTACGACTCCTGATGACCGCCTCGATGAAGCACTAGTAAGGCTTCAAGAGTTCGATTCAAAGAGGTGACTTGTATCAATTGTGAATATAAGAAAATCAGGCAATTATCAGATTCGAGTCTTAATTCTTGACTCAACGAAAAAAGACGAAACCGCGTAAATTTGCCGAAGCCGAAAAAAAAGAGAACGCCTATCTTGTAGCTGTAGAAAGTCGATCTGGGCCCAATCCCCCGATGCCGGTCGAATACTCATTGCGTGAGCTTGCTAGATTGGTTCGAACGGCGGGCGGGACAGTGTCTGGAAGAACTAGTCAACGCCGTGTGCATCCCCATCCAACTCTTTATATTGGGCGCGGAAAGATTGACGAGATAAAAGCACTTAAAGAAGAGTTAGGATACTCGATGCTGGTGTTTGATGACCAACTATCTCCCAGCCAACAGTTAAATTTGGAGGAAGCATTTGGTGTGAAAGTAATAGATCGATCCGCCTTAATACTTGATATATTTGCACAGCGAGCTCGTACCCGCGAGGCAACGCTTCAAGTTGAGTTGGCGCAGCATGAATACCTTAAACCACGACTTCGGGGGCAATGGCAACACTTATCAAGAACTGTTGGTGGCCCGGGTGCTGGAAGTGGAGCAATTGGGACACGAGGACCTGGTGAGACGCAACTTGAAACAGACAGAAGATTAATTGATCGCCGTATTTCAAAATTGAAGCGAGATATTCAAGGTGTTCGAAATCATCGTGAACGACAACGTGATCGTAGGCTTCGGGAGGGAATGCCTATTGTGGCACTTGTTGGCTACACAAATACAGGAAAATCCAGCCTGCTAAAAGCTTTAGTGGGCTCGGATGTATTCGTGGCTGACGCGCC
>TARA_B110000116_G_scaffold272441_1_pt1 | contig 10294 bp, 9 predicted proteins | sample TARA_B110000116 | Tara Oceans TARA_B110000116 (sample SAMEA4397355) | marine metagenome | biome: Polar Biome; feature: [ZZZ] marine water layer (ENVO:01000295); material: water (ENVO:00002006), including particulate matter (ENVO:01000060) such as... | depth 199 m
AAGTGAGGCGACTTTTTCTGGAGACTTGTTGTACCTATCAGAAAGTATAAAGTTGAAAACTGCTGATGGCATTGAGAATTGAAGAATCATAACTTTCGCTATGAGACCTTGAATTCCTAATATTTTACATATGCCAAAACCAAGAACTCCTCCTATTAATAACCTTAAAGAGCCTAAGATAAGATTTTCATTTAAATTTACTATTTTTGTTTCGGAAAGCTTATGCCCAAGGCTAAACATCATAAGTGGGATGCTGGTGGTACCTAAAAGATTTATAGCGTTATTTAAACCAACATTCACTTTAGTCTCCATGTTATTTAATATTAGTGCTAGGGCGACTGTATAAATCAAAGGAGTCTTAAAGACCTCAATAATTTTTTTTGGTCCATTCAATATGAAGATGCCAATTGAGCAGTGATAAAAGAATACCAATGTTGTAAATATTATTGCATATTCAAATGCCTCGGGGCCAAAAGCATAAAGGGCAATGGGCAGTGCCATATTTGCTGTATTTGGAAACACTAAGGGGTTTAAAAATGTGACGATATCTTTTTTGAGGAACTTTAAAATGAAAAAGAATAGAATCATTGCAATAAATATCATTAAGCTACCAGCTGTAATTATTTGGTAGGTTGCACCTATTGTTATCTTCCCATCCATGAGTGAGGAGAAGATCAAGCATGGAGTAGAGATGTATAACAGAAGTAGATTTATTGGCTTAAGGTTAACTTTTACGACTTTACCAAAAGCAAACCCGGTAAGAATAATTATGATTACTGGAAGTATTACTTCGAAAACCTTTAGCCACAATTCCATTGGTTAAGTCTACACAATCTATATTGATATATGCCCCTCCTTTGTTATAATTCAGTTTATGTGGCTTCTAAAGACTTCATCATCTTGGGCTTCTTTGTTGCCAAGATTAATTCTAGCTATCACTTTTGTTCCTGCAGGGTGGTATAAAATATCAGATTTTCAATCTAAAGCTCTGACATGGAGTGTAAATTTTGGATTCCCTACATGGGTGACAGGAGTTGCAGTTTTTGTAGAATTTTTTGGAGGAATTGCTCTAGCTTTAGGTTTACTAACAAGGCTGGCAGCCTTTGGTATTCTTGTTGTAATGTCTGTTGGTATTTGGGTGGCGCATCTTGGTGATGGGTACTTTCCTACTTATGATACCTATGGATACCAACTCTGCCTTGTTGGCTTGGCCTACACGTTAATTTTTGTTGGCGGTGGAAAATTTTCACTAGATAAAAGGTTTTTTTAGAAGCTTAAATTTTCTTTAATTAGTTCTACTGCGGGTTGATCAAACGGATTAATTTTCATTTTTTTAGCAAGTACTATAGTAGTCAATTCAAAAATTAAAAAAAGTTCTCCTAGTGCTTCCTCATTTAGTAGATCTATACTTAATTCAATATTTGGGACCTTTCTTTCCGAAAGCGCTAGGTATGTTGCAAATGCACCTTTTAAAGCTGATTTGTTAAGTATTTGATTGCCAGATTTAGAATTTATAACCGATATAAAAGTAATAGTTTTATCTTTTGGCCCATCCAAAATAAGTTGTAATTGGGAGTGCTGATCTTTGGGACCCAAGTAGCGTGAAGGTGTAAGTCCTGTAGCAATACCATCATTTTTTATTTTTCCTAAGCTTTCACCCCATAATTGCATGAACCATTCTCCAAAAGAATCAAGATTATTTTTATATGAAATTAATCCTGTATTTGATTTATTCCTTAAAAGATTTTTATAATAAAAATTACTTAAATAATTAATTCGGTTGAATCCATTACGATAGTTCGATTCATAGCAGTCAATAGCTCCACTAATAATTTTTTTCCACTTGATATTCATCATTTCGCAGGGGATCAAGGAAGATTTGCTTAATACAGAAAATCTTCCACCAATGTTGGGATTTACATGAAATGTTTCAATATTATTTCTTATTGCAAATTTATTAAGATAGCCACTATTATTCTCAGTAATAAAATACACACAAGAATTAATTTGGATTTTTTTTAATTTAATTTTTTTTAAAGTTTCAGATAATAAATTTTTTATTTCAAATGTATCACCAGATTTACTAACAAAAATAAAATTTGTAGACTTAATATTTATCTTACTGAAAATTTCTTCAAAATATTCTCCATCCACATTATCAATTATGTAAATAGAATTTTTAAATTTAGCTTCATGATTTAAGCTTTCAACTATTGTTTTAATACCAAGACTTGAGCCGCCAAGTCCAAAAAACACCAGATTTTTATTCTTAAATTTTTTTTTATTTAAAAGAGATTTAATTTTATCTAATTCTTTAATTTCTTTTACTATCTCTAAACTATTAATTTCCTTTATTATTTTTGCCGTACATTTTGGTGTATTCGTAATATCGCCCGGACCATTTATAAATATATTTCTGCTGAGGCTGCACCCTGAATCAACTGTTACCATTTTAAAACTGCCGAACCCCAGGCAAAACCAGCCCCGAAAACAGAGAATAAGATATGGTCTCCTTCTTTAATCTTAGACTCTTGTAATGCTTCATGGAGAGCAAGTAGTACTGATGCTGAAGAAGTGTTCCCATATTTTTCTATATTAACAAAGCATTTTTCAATTGGAAGGTCTAATCTCTCTCGAGCTGCTTCAATAATACGCATATTTGCTTGGTGGGGTATAAAAAGATCTATATCCTTTGGTGTTAAACCAGCCGCTTCTATAGCTTCTAAGGAGTTTGATTGGATTACTTTTACGGCCTCTTTAAAAACCTCTTTTCCTTGCATTACGAGAAATCTTGAGCCTGTAGGGTCTTTTGAACCACCACCTGGAGTATATAGTAGCTCCGCTTCTTTCCCACTAGCACCTAAACAGACCGACATGATTCCAGGGGTTTCACTTTCTTCTATTACAACCGCTCCTGCACCATCACCAAATAGTATGCATGTTCCTCTGTCGGTATAATCAACAATTTTAGATAAGTTCTCTGATCCGGCCACAAGAAGTTTTTTTGCCTGTCCATTTTCAATCATTGCTTTTGCAATACTCATACAGTAGATAAATCCTGAACATCCTGCGGACACATCAAAAGCAAAAATTTTTCTGGTTTTTAGTTTATCTTGAAGTAAGCATGCAACGGATGGTGTCATATAGTCGGGGGTAACAGTTCCAACAATGATTCCATCAATTTCCTCTGGATCGGTAGAAGAATTTTTCAACGCTTGAAGACAAGCCTCGTAGCACATATCTGAGGTAGCCTTGTCTTTTTCTAGAATCCTTCTCTCAGATATTCCTGTTCTAGCTTTTATCCACTCATCCGAAGTGTCTACTAAAGTTTCTAAATCTTTATTAGAAAGGACTTTGTCGGGTATATAAATCCCGGTCCCAGTTATTTTCGCAAAACTCAAATTCTCACCTAACCCTTAATTGTTATTATTTTTTATTATATCTTTAATGTCAATTTTGAAGTTCTTTAAACTTTCATCCAATTCGTCCGTAAATTTATTTATGAACTTGAAACTTTTGACTAATTTATTTTTTTTATTAAAAACTATTAGTAGCAAAGTATTTGTAGAGAAAAAATTACATATACTTTCGACATCTTGGAAGTTCTCTATTGAAACAAGATTTGATATATTTTCAAGTTTCACCTTGTTCTTGTAAAATGCTATTTTAAGTTCTAACGTTGGAAAATCACCTTGCATTATTGGGTTAAATGACAATTTTAAATCAAGATCTTCACGAAGATTCATTATAGATTGAGACTCCATGCAGCTTACCAAGAAATACAACCCTTCGTGTACTATAAAGATAGATCCTTCTTCAATGAAGTTGAATTTATTCAAAATAATCTCTATAGGTATATTCTTAGTTGATTTTTTAAGCATACATAGAGTACAATTGTAATGTTTACAAATTAAGTTATCAAGGAGGACTATTCATGACAGGTATAGCTATAGCACTAAGCTTCATTGCACTTTATTGGATTGCTGCTACAAATTTTGGAGAAAATGAGGGTGCGGCTGCTGCCACAGGTGAAGCAGAAGCAAAACCAGACTCCAATACTGATGGCACACCACCAACCAGCGATGATGGAGTAACTGATGGTTCCGAATTCTCAACACCTAAGTAATTAATAATAATTCTTAGCCTGAAAAGGATTCGAAATGCATATAGTTCTGAAGATTTAGTATTGCGTCAGGCTCGGGCTCGTATTTGAAGTTTTCCCTGTTTATTGTTCGCGCAATAATTTTGATCCCCTCTAGTATTCTATAAGTGGGTTTCGAATAGTATGCATTAGCATTAACTATGTAGACTTGCCCTTTGTTGAAAGCAGGAATCTTGTTAAGTTGAGGATTCTCCAGCAAAAGGTTGATTTCATTTAGAGTATCATCTATCTCGAAACCACAAGGCATAATAAAAATATAGTGCGGTGAGTATTTAAGTATTTCATCAAAGCTAACTTTCACAGACCTTTCTTTTCTTTCGAAAGGCATATTGTCACCACCTGCTATTGTAACCATTTCAGGTACCCAGTGACCTGCTGAGTATATTGGATCCATCCAATCCATACAGAAAACTCTTGGTCTCTCCATGTTGTTTTTTGTAATCGATTGAATAGTTTCAATTCCTACATTTATTTTCTTCACAAGCTCGTTCCCTTTTTCTGGAACCATAAATTTATTTGACAGCATTATTATGGACTCATTTATCTGACCAATAGTCTTTGGACTCATTGTTATAATCTCAGGTTTGATACTAAGTTCATCTAAAATTTCATTAATCTGCGAAGTGGAAACTGCACATGGCTCGCATAAGTCTTGGGTGATAATAAAATCAGGTTTTATCTTTTTGATCTCTTCAACATCCAAGGAATAAATAGAATGTTTTGAATCTAAACTTTCATTGATTATTTTATTAGTTTGGAAACTATCTAGTTTTTCGAAGTTTATAGTTGTGGTTAGGACTTTTTTTTTGTTCTTTATTGTTTCGGGGAAATTACATTCGTTAGTAACTCCATATACATTATCTTCTAGGCCCAGCTCACAAAGAATTTCTGTAGCACTTGGTATGAGAGAAATTATTTTCATGATTATATAGTAATGTTTTTTTTTCTTTCATCAAAATTTATAAAATAACTTTCTTATATTTCGCCTTTAATCCCAACCAAAGTTGTTCTTCCTGGCGATTCAAAGTTTAGTATTTCCTGTCTTACATCATTGAATACATTCTTGACTTTAATGTAAGGCTTTAAGTTATAACTAAGTCCAAACGAATCGAAGCTATGCTCAGCATAGAAGTCAAAGTTCCAAAAGGGCTTATTCCATAACCTAATTTCAGAAGATTCATAGTCCCATCTTCCTCCTGTGTAAGAGCCATCTAAGGATAAGTTGTAGGATTCGCTTGATTTGCTAATCGTAAAACCACCACTTTTCCTAGGCCTTCTTAATAAATCTTTATTGTCGGGCCAATTTGCTTCCCCTCCGAAACTTCCATTTTTATCAACCTTAGTTTTAAGGTGGGTGTACCATATCTTTGTTTTTATTCTATTTGGAAGATTTATTAGTGTTGAGAATTCAAATCCGTTACTAGAGGCTTCTTGAATGTTTTTGTAGACAGCACCAGACTGAGTACCAGTAACCCAGCTAGTGTAGGTGATTAAGTCAGTTATCTTATTGTTAAAATATGTGGCACTAAGACTTACATTCCTTCTTACTCCTTGATCAAAACCTATTTCGTATGACTTCTGTCTTTCTGGTCTGAGCATATAGCTCTGACTATAGGACTCATAAGTATTCGGGTATTTTACACCCTTGCTAAAGCCACCTCTGGTTCTTGTTGAAGTTTCAGAAAAATTCTTTGATAAAAATACAGATGGTAGCGTGTATCCTCCATGCGTTTCATGATGGATTTTCCTTATACCCGGATTGATTGATATTTCATATGGAAATTTAAAGTTTACGTTTCCATAGTACTGAGTAATTTGATCATTATGACCATAATAAGTACCACCGAAGGTGTTATAGTCGCTGCTTTCAGTTATAGAATCATATCCAATTAAACTATCAATTGATAAAATATTAAAATCTTTTGTATGCCTAAGGTAGTAGTCAAACCCCTCTCTTTTTTCCCAGAAGTTTGTATCACTATTTGTTTCAACACCATTCCATGCCTGGTAACCAGACTCAACCCACTTGTGCATATACCAATATTTATATGTAGTTCCAAGTGTTAATGGATCAACAATCTTGTATTCTAGATTTATTGAACGTGCTCCGATATGTCTCTTATCTTTTTGTGTATTTAAAAAAGGTGTTCCTTCAGTGCTTCCTGAACTATTGGTTGGGTAATGATATCTTACTTTTTTCTTATCAAAACTGGCTTCTAATTTTAATTTATTATCAGCTGTGAATAAACTTAAACCAGCATTTAGATTAGATTTATCATGATTGTTATTTTTAAGCATGTGGCCATTATCGTCAATTCTTTTAAAACCAACTGAGTATCCAAACCTAAGATAGTCATTATTTTTATTGATTGAAATAGGGCCAGAAAAACTAATAGTTTCTTCATTTATAAAGTATGTTCCGCCGTTGCTTTGTAATCCTCTTGAAGGTGATTCTCCAATTCCCGAAGCTGTATTAAAAGAAACTGTATTTTTTTCACTAAACTTCTTAGTCTTAATGCTTATCACGGAACCCATCGCACCTGGCCCATAAAGAGCAGCTTGCGGCCCTCTTAGTACTTCTATTTGTTCTATATTATTAACGCTTAATCTCGAGAAGTCATAATAACCACCGATTTCATTTACTTTTACGCCATTTATAATAACCAGATTATGATCACTCTCGCTTCCCCTAGAAAAGATACTTACAACTCCTCCTCTGCCTCCTGATTCCTTAATCGAAAGACCCGGAATTTTTCTCAGCAACTCTTGAACATCGCTTGCTCCAGATTTTTCAATATCATATTCTGTTATTACAGTAGCCGACCCGCCAAATTGTGAGAATAAGATATCAGAATTAGAAATCTTTGGATTCGAAAAGGTCATTTTTGATGTTGAGGTATTTGTCTTGGGCTCTTTATAACTTTCTTCGATATCAAATATTTTCTCATTTGTTTCTTCAGGGGAGAATGAATTAGAGTCGCTTGCTACACCTTCTAGGGTGAAACTAAAAATTAAAAGAAGTAATAGAAAAGAGATTCTCACAACATACTCCTTTCCTTCAAGTCTGGTTTTAAAAAAATTAGGTTTTAGCCTATCTTTCCTTTGACCTCGAAGAAAAATAAAAATTTAATTGGCAGGTCTTCTGACTTAAAGTTCTTTTAGTTACCTTCCCATTTTTCAACAGTGGCTATTTAACTAAAAGTGTTAACTTATTACAGCAGCGGGTCTGTGTTGGACTTACACCAACTTCCCTTTTAAGCTTTCGCAAACACCAATTGTCATAAGATATAAAATTAAGTATAAAAAGTCAAATTTCTTTGTATTATTTATTATATGATTACTACTTTTGGTGGCGGAGTTGGTGCAGGTAAATTTTTGGAAGGTTTATATTCACAAAACTCTAAAAAAGAATTGAATATTATTGTGAATACTGCTGATGATATAAACATTTATGATGTTAGGGTAAGTCCTGATGTTGATTCAATCCTTTATTGGCTATCGGGAAAGGTGGACAGAAGGAAGGGCTGGGGAATAAAGGGGGATACCTTCAACCATTTAAAGAAAAGGAATGCCAATGATTCATGGTTTAATCTGGGTGATCAAGATCTTGCAGAGAACTTAAAGAAGAAACTTTTAATTAACAAAGGGTCTTCTTTACAAGAGGTGGTAGATTATCAAAGGAAGAAATTAAAAATTAGAAGAGCAAATATTTTTCCAATGACTAATCAAGAAGTTGAAACTTTTATAACATCAAAGAAAAAAAAGATTCATTTTCAAGAGTATTTAATAAAATATAAAATGAAACCAAAAATAGAGAAGGTTATCTTTCGAAATATAAGAAAGTCTAGGCCTTCGGAGGGGATCATTGATAAAATCAATAAGTCTAAATTTATTATATTTTGTCCTAGTAATCCCATTATTAGCATTGGTCCTATTTTGTCTGTTCCCGGTATAAGAACTGCAATTAAGAATTCTAAAGCTATTAAGATAGCTATTAGTCCAATTGTAGGAGGACGGGCCTTCAAGGGCCCAGTCCTTGATTTTATGAAAGCAAAAGGTCTTGAACCATCAGTTATTGGAGTGGCTTCCTTTTATAAAGACTTAGTCGACTATTTTATGGTAGATAATGAAGATAAGAAATATGAGAATAAAATTAAGTCTCTTGGGGTTGTTCCAATTTTTAAAAATATACGAATGACCAAGAAGCTGGTCTCTGTTAATATGTCTAAATCTATATTGGAGTTGCCTAATAAATGAAGAAAGTAGAATTAATCCCTTTGGGAGGAATTCCAAAAGTTAAACCTGGGGATGATATTCCCTCACTTATAATAAAAGCAATAAAGAGAAAAAAGATAGTTCTTAATAGGACCGATTTAATTGTTGTCGCTCATAAAATCATCTCTATCGCAGAAAATAGATTTGTAGATCTCAGCTCTATTAAGGCTACAAAAAAAGCTAAATTATTAAGTCAGAAAACGGGGAAATCTGATGAATTATGTCAGCTAATATTAGATAATTCTAAAAGAGTAATAAAGAGCAAGAAAGGCCTTATTATTGCGGAAAATAATTTAGGTGTTATAACAGCTAATGCTGGTATAGATCAGTCTAATATTAATAAAAAAGACTCGGCTGTACTTCTGCCCTTAAATCCAAACATTTCTGCAAAAAGAATCTCAAAAGAAATTCATAAAGAAACTAAAAAAGATATCGGAATTATAGTCTCAGATTCAATTGGTAGACCCTGGAGGTATGGCTTAACTCAAATAGCAATTGGAAGCTATGGCGTCTCTCCAATTAGGAAATATAAGAAAGATATATATAAAAATCCCTTATACGATACGGATGTAGCAATAATTGATGAGATATCCTCAGCTGCAGGGTTGTTAATGGAAAAAGATATAAGTGTTCCTGTTGTTTTGATAAGAGGGTATAATTATCAAAGATCAACTAGGACCCCGAGTATCCTTTTGAGAAGTGATAAGAATGATATCTTTAAATGAAGCGTATAAAATATTTTTAAGTTCTCATAATTCTTCTGAGATATTGAAAGCACACGACATACCTATTGGTAATATCTTAGAATTAGATACTAAGATTAGAGTTTCTTTAGAAAAAGCTCTTAATGAAGAAGATTTGAGTAGAGAAAATGTCCTTGCACTAACTCAGATAGAGATTGAAAATGTTTCAATATTAATGTCCGTGTCTAATTTTCTCAGAACTAAATATAAAGGTAATCTTATAAGTTTTTCCAAGAATTTTTTTATTCCACTAACCCAACTCTGTAGAGATAATTGTTCGTATTGTACTTTTAAGTATGAGCCTGGGGAAGGAGATTTGCTTTATTCTCCGGAAAGAGTTTTAGAGGCAGCAAAAAAATCTTTAGAGCTTGGATGTACTGAGATGCTCTTTGTGTCTGGTGATAAACCTGAACTAGTTTATGAAGAGTATAGGAGAGAGTTAAATAAGATGGGATACGAGTCAACATCTGACTATATGATCGCTATGTCAGAGTTATGTTTAGAGGAGGGAATTTTCCCTCATTCAAATCTTGGGATAGCAAAAATAGAAGAATTAAAAAGATTTAAGAACTCTAATCCTAGCATGGGCCTTATGTTGGAAAGCATAAGTGAGAGACTTATGGATCCTGGCGAAGCACATTATAGATGTCCAGATAAGTATCCCAGAGCGAGAATTAAAACAATTTCTGATGCTGGTAGATTAAGTATTCCTTGGACTACTGGGATATTAATTGGAATTGGAGAGACATGGGAAGAAAGAGTTGACTCTATTTTCGAGCTAAAAAGGATAAGCGATGAGTTTGGTCACATACAAGAAATTATAATACAAAATTTTAGTCCAAAGCCTGGAATCAAGATGGAAGGTAGTCCTGTTCCTACAGATTTAGATATGATTAAGACGGTTGCAATTTCAAAAATTTTAATGGGTAAAGATGTTAATATCCAGGTACCTCCCAATCTAAATGCAAAAACATATACACTGCACATTTTTTCAGGAGTTAATGACTTAGGAGGTGTTTCGCCTATAACAATAGATTACGTGAACCCCGAGAGTCCATGGCCGCAATTAGATATAATGAAAAAAAATATTTCTGAATATGGTTTTCAGCTAAGG
>TARA_B110000116_G_scaffold110877_1_pt1 | contig 10286 bp, 8 predicted proteins | sample TARA_B110000116 | Tara Oceans TARA_B110000116 (sample SAMEA4397355) | marine metagenome | biome: Polar Biome; feature: [ZZZ] marine water layer (ENVO:01000295); material: water (ENVO:00002006), including particulate matter (ENVO:01000060) such as... | depth 199 m
TATCCTTCACCATCACACCCCGGATTCCCACGATACAAATTCCCATCATTTGCACCAATCATGTGACCAGTTAACCCCCCACTGTTGCAGTTTAGAGGAGTACCCGGGACTTGTTGAGTCCAAGTCAGTCCTCCATCAAAACTGGAAGAGCATAGAGGTGATTGCCAATTTCCGTTGATGCAGAAGACCCAGGTTGTTGGATGGAGGACAGCAGGATATGGGGACGAAGCAATTGTTTGATGATCTTGAATCGAGGTTCCTGTGGCTACGGTTGGAGGGCTCCAACTCTGCCCTTCATTATCTGACCATTCGACAGTCATTCCCAGCAAAGCGTGCATATCGAACTTCATTATTCGGTCAGTCCATGGGTCGACGTAGACATAGGGGTCATTCGAATTCGCCACAGGAACTGTAGGCGGATTGTAGACATCCATACAATCATACTCAACAGTACCAATCATCCCAATTAGTCCGGAACAGCGAACAATCGCAGTCGATCCACTGTCTCCATTACCCCAACTAGTGACAAACAGATTGTCGGCAGAAGTGATTCCAATAGTTGGCTCAAAGGTAGACATCCCAATCCCATAGTAGGTTCCGAGAGCACAAACTGGCGCATTGTTGCCGACCAATACATCGCTTCCATTGAAAACGCTCGATATGGTAGTAGCATCGGTCGCATTCGCGTAATGATACCAAACATTGCTCGCAATACCTTCTGGACAGAGTGTGTCGAATACATTCTCAGGCTCATCCAGAGGCTCCTCTCCGCCTCCGAAGCAGCCCGTGAGCATTGGAGCCAACATCAGCAACACGACTGCTGCGGTGGCACTGCGCATATTTCGCCGGCTTCGACTTGATACATCAGATGCTCGCATTCTCACATCTTCAATGACGAGGAGCCACCAGCAGGTAAATCGGGCAACTGAACGAGTTCTCCGTAAAGTGCCGGCCCAGTCATCAAAGTTCCAATTACAGCCTCTTGCGTGCCGGCCGCATTATGCGCCAGCGCAATCCAAGGCCGCCCTTCATCGTCCAATTCAACATCGATAAAATCACCAAATCCACCACACCTCACATTACCACAATCTGAGGTAATATCCAAGGCGTCCTCAGGCATATTGACGACAACGCTCGTGATTAGAGGATTATCCGCGAAGGCATTAGTCATCACAGCCATGTATCCGCCCCATCCGCAAGTTGAGGAATTTTCCTCAGTGGTATTATTCCCCCCGCCTTCACAATCGTTGACCTCACCGATATAGCCGACTACTACACGCCCTTCATCTCCGGCAAAAATCGTTGGAAAACCAGTCTCACTCACGCCAGGAGCGGCTACCATCATCGGTTGCGACCAAGTCACACCTTGATCGCGTGAGTAAGCATACCAAGGCATCTGGTCGTTTGAAATCCAAGTTGCGTGAACATTACCCCCCTCATCAATCGCTACCGCTACCTCGTGAGCATGCCACCCCTGCTGCATCCCCACTTCGGTGGTTATCGTGTGCTCGCTCCACGTGTAGCCCCCGTCATGAGAGGCGTACACCGCAGGCCCTTCGCAGGAGGGGTTCCCTCGATATATCGAACCATCAGACCCTCCGGCGACGTGTCCGTGAAGCCCAGAGCACTGATTCCCGAAGCTCTCTGTTGGGTAACCAAACTGCTGAGCGTCCCATGTATGACCACCATCCAATGATCTGGAACACTGCGCGCCTGCTGCAGGCGAACCTGTGTTGATACAGTAAACGTAGACAACTTCACCCACGATGGCATTAGGGTGCGGCATCGAGGCTATGCTTTGGTGATCTTGTGGTACTGCATATCCATGTGTTGGAAAAGGAGTACTCCATGTTTCTCCGTCATTGTTGGAATATTCGACATTAATTACCGCAAGAGCGTGCATATCAAATTTGACTAAACGGTCAGTGAATTTGTCGACATAAATGTAAGGATCATTCGAATTCTGGGTTTGACCAGATCCCCCATCGCCTCCCCCTAAGAACGGCCCGACATCCTCCCACGTCTGTCCCTGATCGCGCGAGCGGATAATGTGAGTACCATCTCCAAGACCATTCCAGTTGGTGAAGAAAATCGCGCCCGAACCAGTCACTCCAATGGTTGGTTCGAAAGTGTCGAACCCCGTTCCGTAATACGTTCCTTGCGTGAAGAACGGGGTGCTTCCATCAGTTAGGTTCTGTGTGATATTGGCCGCAGCGACTGCTGCGGCGTCGGTCGCATCGATAGCGCCGGGTGATCCGACGGTGCCAGGATAGTGATACCAAGTGGTAGTTGGGATTGCGCCTTGGTCGAAGACAAACGGCCCTTCGGGTTCAGGTTCAGGAGCATCGTCTCCGCCGAAGCAGCCGCTTATTGCGGGGGCGATGAGTAAGAGGGTGAATAGCAGCGCGACGCTCCGCATCGGTTGCGGGTCCGGCGCAGCGGTCTAAACTTGATGCGTGCGTTGCGCAGGTAGAGGAGCCCACTTTCCTCTCAATCCCAATTATTCTCGAAGATAGATGGAGTTGTATCGAGGATTGATTCCAGAGGCTCTCTCCATTCCATGTTGAGGTCATTCTCCGCTGGGCTCGCATCCCAGTAGAGTTTGTTCTTCAAGTGCCTGCGAGCCCAAGAAACATCGATTTTCGGATGAAATACTGCTGCGACCAAGGAGAGCCAATATGGTGCAGTCCAAGTCACCCATTTCCTTTCTGGGTGAGCGTTTTTCAGGGCCTCTGCCATTTCATTCATCATCATATCACCGGCGACTGTGAGGTAGCGACCCTCATCTTCACCGCCGGTGAGTGCACGAACGTGTGCCTCGGCCACATCGCGAACATCGACAATCGAAACTTGCATTGGCAGATTGAGTGGCACATCTCGTCGAACCATTGCCATCAGTAGGGCTAGCGAGCCGCGCAGATGGCGTGGCGACATTGGTGGCCCGAAGACCATGCATGGGTGGATTGTGACGAGGCGAGGACGAGCATCTTCTGGTTGCCCTGCGTGCCAATCGCGTACTATGCGCTCGGCGCTTACTTTTGCAAGACCATACGGGTTAGCATCGAGAGTGGCATCATCCGCCCAAGTATCGGTTGTCAGCGTCGTGCCATCTTCCCAATCCATTGGGCGGATGGCAGCGGTCGATGATGTGTGGACGAAGCGCTCTACGCTTCCGGCCTTCTCGACCGCGGCGACTACATTCCGAGTCCCGATGACACTCGGGTCGACAATCTTAGTCTGAGGTTCGCGAGAGCGAACGATGACGCTGGCTGCAGTATGAATCAGGTCAGTGCATCCAGCGATTGCAGCATCAACTGAATCGGAGTCGAAGAGATCCATCTCGACAATTTCCAGCGAGCCCCCCTCAGCCACTGTCAAAGCTCGTAAATGATCGACCCGTTCAGGATCCGATGCGTCTCGAACCGTAGCCCGAACCGTCGCACCACGGGCCAATAGGTTCGCAACCACATGGCTGCCAATATAGCCGGACGCGCCGGTGACAACCGTTACCATCGCATCGCGATAGACACTGACGCTTCAACCCTGACTCAAGCCAAGCCATCGGTCAATTGCTCGAGTAATCCATCTAATTCTTTTTCATTCGGCATCAGAGCAGCGGCCTCCTGTGCAGCAAACAAGGCCGAAGTTGTCCGCCCCATTTCCAAATGGGCGCGGGCAAGATTCGCCCAAGCCGCACCTCTTTCGCAATAATTCACAGAATTAATCGCCCCACGGAACCATTCGATTGCTCTCTCTGCCTCACCTCGTTGTAGCAAAGCCTCGCCGACTTCATTCCACGAACCCCCATAATCTGGATTTGTTTCGATGGCCCGCCTCTGCCAAGCCAAACCATCCTCCTCATCCTCAGAGAACGTCATCCCAAGGTAACAAGCGGCCTCAGGAGACGGACTCAGTTGGAAGGAGGTGCCGTGATGTTCGGCCGCAACCCGCAGGATGCCCAATCTCTGCAGAACATTTCCCATACGGAACAGATCCTGCGCCAAGACCTCTCGAATTCCTACCTCAATACCCGAGCCGCGAGTCGTAGCTTCGACCTCACTCCAAACATCTTCAATCATGTCGAGCAAGGCGGCCGGCCCGAGCCGATCCCTAGTGGGGTCATCATTAGCGTGCATCCAAGCCGCCTTATTGGCGAGTGAAGCCCCCACTGAACTCTGAGATTTCCAATTTATCGGCGCTAAATCACAAAGCGTATTCGCAGCCTCCGCCTGAATCATATCAACATTCCAAATCGCCAGCCATTGGGCTTGGAATTCCCCTTCGGCTTTCCGTGTAATCGTCTGCAGCACAGTCCCCTTCTCCTCTCCGATAGCCGCGACCGCAGTGCCTTCGAATGAAAGTCGCGTCAGCAAGCCGATCGGCACTCGAGGCAAACCTCCAGTGACTAGAATCCGATCCCAACCTTCCTCTGGTGTCCCCTTGTACGCCTCATCAAGCCCACACCATTCGATTTCACACCCAACAGCATCCGCGACGAGACTCAATCGCATCTCTTCCCAGCGCCTTCGTAATTCTACACGCCTACCATCGTCCACCTCGATGATTCGCAGACGACCAGCGCCGAGTTGCATCAGCACCTCAGTCCACCAATTGCCTCGCGGCGCGACGAGCATCACAGAATCACCACGCTCCAACTCAAGCATCTGAATCACTTGAGCAGTCTCGTAAATTCCAGGCAACAAAGAGTTGGGAGCACTGACGTCAGACCACCAAGGCATGCGCAGAGCGCTACTCTCGATATTCACGCCTTCATCGCCTATCGGTAAAGGCAAGGCGTGGACACCGCGCGGTGTGCGCATGAGCACATCACGCAACTCATCATCTTCTATCGCCCCCATGAGAACCAACCGTTCGACCGCCTCAACATGAGGCGACAGCCCCGGCCATGTCCTTACTAGTGGGAGCGCATTCAAATCGCAGTCCGAACCATCCTGAACGTTCCAATCCTTCTCCACGTAGCGTAGTTCTCACACATCCACTATTGAATCCCACCCCTCTCGGATGGGCGCGCACATCATTTCGTAACCCTCCCGCGCAGCGGGCCATTCCCCCTTTCCTCAATTGGCTACCTTTTTCCCATTGAATTAGACTAGGAAACGCTCAATATCCATCTATTGCACGGAACCTCATGGGAGTTTACGAACTAATGATGAAGGCAATGGAAGAAAGGGATGCGGCGCATTACACAAAGGCATTACACGATGATTACGAATTCGTCCGCCACCAATCTGGGACTACTATGAATAAGACTCAGATGAGCGAGATGATGGTCAGTATGATGGCAAACACAAAAGTTGTGATTAGCGAACCAAGATGCATCTATGAGAACGACGAAATCCTCGTCGAGCACTCAATGATGGATTTTCCTGACGGCACTAGAGAGGCTGTGATGGCGGTCCACACCAAAAAGGATGGAAAGCTCATTCGAACTGAAACAGGCGCGTCTCTAATTCGATGAGAAACCTGTCGACTTCGACAACCCAACGTGTCGAGTTCGACAACTTAGGATACATCACCGATTATTCTAGCCACAATCCGATTGAAGCATCCCACGCTTGGTATGACACACAGTTTGCATCAGCAGAGTAGACCATGAAGTAAGTAGAGTCCTCATGCGTGGAGGAACTGAATGAAAGATCGATATCAAACCAGCCGTTTGAATTCGAATAGTAACACCAGTAGCTCCACTGCCCTGCACTAATGTCGTATTGTCCGACCCCCACCCTTCCAGACGCCCCGTAAGTCCAACCTTGTAGGGCGTACGCAGTATCCAATTGCGCTACAGAACAAGGGATATCTGAATTCAACAAGATTCCAAACGAGAGGAATAGTTCATTTTCACACGTCGAAGTAGTATGGTTAACTCCCTGCCCACTTTGAGTATTGTTTGATACCACCGAAGCGCCCCAAAAAGCGACTCCATTGGTCAAAGAAGATAACTCATTGAATCTAACAGGCATCGACTGTCCGTAGATGTCTTTTACTTCGAAGTGAAGATGAGGTCCTGTACTCCAACCGGTGTTTCCGGAGAGGGCAATCGGCTGGCCCTGATGGACAATATCGCCAACATCGACCAAGACTCCATTGTAGGTGAGATGTGCATACATCCCGAAAGTAGAATCTCCATGGTCGATGATTACGTAGTTTGATTGATTTACACAATCTGCTGAAGGACAACCTCCTGTGTGATGTTCTACAACCTCAATTACAACGCCAGGTAATGCCGCAGCAATTGTTGTATTTTCATCCACAGGGAAGTCCACAGCGTAGAGCATTACTCCATTGTGGCTGTAATACCCATGAAAACTCTGAGTGATATTGGCGATAAATCCCGCCTCAAATGGAATACTAACCCAAACAATCCCACCTGATCGGCAGACTCCGTTATCCTCGTATGTACTATCATCACATTCAAGCTGAGAGTTTTGCAATTCGAAAATTTGTTCTTCCAAATCCTCAACGCTATCTTCCAATTCTTCTACTCTCTCGTAATAATAATCTCTAGTCGCTTCAAGATTTGAAATTATCACGTTGTAAGTGGTAATCTGGTTCTGCAACTCAAGAATCGTTGAATTGAGTGAATCAGCAAGACTTCGCAACTCCTGTACATTCTCTCTTGCTTCGTCCGAATCTTCTTCAAGACCCTCTAATTCATCTTCTAAAACCGATAAATTGACTTGCGCGAGAACCAATTCTTCTGTCAGAGTCTGAACCTCTCCTTGAGCTTGAGAATACTGTTCTCCCAACACTTGCAATTCTTCCCTGAGGGTGGAAATATTACCATTCAACTCCGTAATATCTTCATTCAAATTGGAGATAGTTGTTTGAAGAGCAGGAACTTGGTCTGACAACTCTTGCAATTCTGAAACTATTTCTTCTAGACTTTCTATAGTATCACCAGACTCATTTAATCTCTGATTCAGGTCGGAAATTTCCTCATCTTTGTAGTCTGTATTTGGAACCGAATTATCTTCCCCGGAGCAGCCCGCAAACGATGCGGCCATCAAGAGTAGGACGACGAAGGAAGCTTTGCGCACAATTGCCCACGAGAAGAACTTCGGATGAAGGTTATCTCAGCAACTTCGGCAACAAAGTTCGGCTACAGAACCCACAACCAAACTCGGATTCTGTGTTGCCGATACAAGATCTTCCCGCGTAGCCTCGCCCGACAATACAAGCACTCCATGAACGCCCGCGCGATCAGCCATCTCCATGTCCGTGTAGAGCCTGTCTCCAACCATCGCGCACTGACTCGGCTCGAGTCCGAGTTCCTCCACCTTATGCAGAATCATTCCAGCATTCGGCTTACCTGTTACATGCGCCGGCTTGACTCCCGTAGTCGCCTCAAATAGCGCCATGTAGGCGCCAGTGTCAGGTAAACCACCATCTGGGGAAGGGCAGACCATATCCGGATGGCTTACCACGAGCGGAATACCACGATGCATTAGCACGCTTGCGCGAGACAATTTCTCGTAAGTAATCTCAGTATCATAACCCAAAACGACGTACTGGGGGTCAGCAGATGCAGTCGAAACGCCTGCTTCCTCGAGCATCTCTCTCATCCCTTCAGTCCCGACAAGATAGGTTTCAGTAACATCTTCACCATTCAACCAAGTCAACAAATCGTGAGTCGAGAGCAGCACGTCATCGGCAGTCGCTGGAATTCCCATGCCGTGCAGCTTCGCAACATATTGCTTGACCGAGCGGCTCGAATTATTCGAGAGGAAATAACGCTTAATCCCAGCTCCCTCGAGCCGCGCTAAAAAGTCCAGAGAACCCTCAATTAGAGTGTCACCAAGGTAGATCGTCCCATCTAAGTCAAGGAATATCGCCTTGATTCCATCCAGAGTCTTTTCGAGCGTCATCGAATCACCTACGGAAGCACGATTGTCTTGAACAGGAACCATGGATTCCACAAAACTTGCTGTGTTTCTTTACTCGCAATCATCTCCGACATCAGCTCGCCGATGGCTGGTTTCCTCGATGCCTTTCCAATCACCAAATTACACAGACGCTTCCATTTCATCATCCGCTGCAATTTGGTCGAATTGGTCAATTCTTTACCCAGAGCGTCCCAAAGTTCAGTCATGTAGTCGACCGCGACACTTTCTGGAAATCCTTCTGCGTGCGCGACGCGGTCGAAGTGCGCGCTAGTCATCTTCGCCGAGAGCAGCGCGTTTCCAATCCCTTCACCACTGAAAGGGTCAACGAGGCTCGCCGCATCCCCAACAGTCATTGCGCCGGCCATTGCATTACGACGTGGCTGGTAGGAGGGGGCCTTCTTCCTCGGCGAGCCGAATGGAAGTTGCCAACCTTTGGCTGAACCCTCCAACATCTTTGCATTAGCAAATCGCTTGCTGAACCGAGGGTGCTCTTTGATGACCCATTCCTGAATCTTCTTGAGTGATTTCTTCATTCCTTTCTGCTTGCGTTGTTCGGAAATCAGCATACCGATTCCGACGTTGACGAGGCCGTCACGGACAGGAAATAGCCAGAAGTAGCCGGGCAAGACCTCGTCGATGAAGTGAATTTCAATCGGTCCCTCGCCGCCATCTAGCCCCTCGACATCCTCCCAATACTCGCGGTAACCCCCGCAAAAGTGCTCATCGTCGCGCAAGGGTTCGTTGTGTATTTCCTTAGTGATGGCGCTGGCGACTGGGCAATTGTAGCCGCCTGCGCCAATGGTCACTCGCGAGGTGAAGGTAAGTTCGGGTCCATTCCCTCTCTTACCGCCTGCTTTACAACGAACTCCAGTAATGTGAGCGGAACCCCCCTCACCTTGGTGAGTGACTTCCAGCACGCTGAAACCTTGGATGACCGCACCTCCGTGTTCGCGAACAATCTGCTGGGCGCGATAGAACATCAGCCAGTCGAATTGCTTGCGCGGTAGTGCATAGCCAGATTGCAAGCCTTTGGTAGCATAGGCTTCCTTCGGCAACATTACTCGAACTTCGGAGCCGTTTGTGCTGCCGAAGACGATTGAGTCAACTACGTAGTGAGGAGAAGCATCGACGAGATCTAGAACGCCAAGCTCCTTCGCGTGAGAAAGTGATTTTCCACCAACAGCATCCCCGCAGACCTTGTCTCGCGGCCACACTTCTTTCTCGATTAGCAAGACCCTGCATCCGTTCATTGCATTGTATGCTGCAGCCGCAGAACCACCAGGGCCTCCTCCCACAACAATGACATCGAAGTCGCCCCCATTTTCGGGCACTTCGCCGGTGTCGATTGGTTGTGTGTAGTCAATCACAGGAGCACCGCAGAATCGTCGAGTGTCGTCGGGCATTCAAACTTCTCCCTCGAATTAATTGCCTCGCAAGCGGGTGGACAGACATAGCAGATGAGGGTATTACGCATCCTAGGCCAACGAGTAAGGAGTTCCTCACCAGCTAGCCAACCAACTCGCTGGCCCCTCGAAATCGTAGAACGAGACCATCGTCTGAGTATGCCCCATACCTTCGATAGAGGACAATCGGTCGAGAATAGAATCTCCTAAATCTTCCATATCGCGAGCAACAACTTCGATAACGAAATCCCATTGTCCTGTAACGATATGACAACTCTTAACGAATTCGTGGTCACAAATCTCATTCGCGACTTCGCGCCGATCAGTCAACCCACGATCTCCATGCCAATTCGCTAGAATGAAGGCATTCAACTGCCAACCCATCTCATCAGCCCCCATCTCAACAGTAAATCTGCGAATCAGGCCCTTCTCTTGCATTCGCCTAATTCTGTCGAAAACCGTGACACGAGGTATGTCCAATTCGGTTGCTATTGATTGAGTACTTCTTCGTGAATCTCCTCTCAAGATATCCATGATTCGAACGTCCTTTTCGTCCAGTTCCTCCATCGCCATGTCTTCCTTTGTTGTGTCGGTTCTATTTCAACAATACCGACGAAACGTCGGAATATCAAGAAATACTCGTCAATTTACCGACGTTTTTTACAGATGCTCGGCGTTCAGTTGATTTCTCCCCCCCTCTTCGGAGGGTCATGAACGAGAAACATTCCGACAAGGAATTTGCAACCCGTGCGGTTTGGTCAGGCACACAGAATGTCGAAGGAGCAGCAGTCACTCCCATCTTCCTATCATCTACCTACCGACTTACCGATGAAGCCTATGCTGGCTGGGCTGCCGGCGCTCAGCACACAGCCCTCTATTCGCGCCTTTCGAGCATCAACTCAGAGGGCGTGGCGATGAAGCTCGCTCAACTCGAAGGCGCAGAGGACGGCGAGACATTCGCTAGCGGAATGGCAGCCAT
>TARA_B110000116_G_scaffold151350_1_pt1 | contig 10286 bp, 12 predicted proteins | sample TARA_B110000116 | Tara Oceans TARA_B110000116 (sample SAMEA4397355) | marine metagenome | biome: Polar Biome; feature: [ZZZ] marine water layer (ENVO:01000295); material: water (ENVO:00002006), including particulate matter (ENVO:01000060) such as... | depth 199 m
GACTTAAGATCTGCTGTATACGTACGCGTGGGTTCGAACCCCACTCAATGCACTTTTACTCGGTTAGCTCAGTCGGTAGAGCGCAAGACTTTTAATCTTGTGGTCGAGGGTTCGAGCCCCTCATCGAGTGTAACGGTCCTATAGCTCAGTTGGTTAGAGCACCAGTCTTATGAGCTGGGGGTCGAGGGTTCAAGTCCCTCTAGGACCATGTTTTTTTTTATTCACATTGTTTAAATACTTTTCGCGCAATAAAAAATATGGTCCTAGAAATGAGTTTGATTTATTATATTTGAGTTGGAAATTATTTCACGATGATTTTAATATATATTTATGCCGATCAACTACGAGTTCATATCCTAATATTAAATATGATACCAATTCAGTAAAAGTATATTTTACGGTTCTTGGATCTGGATTGATATTTAAATACTTTAAATATTTATTCTTTTCACGATATGGTAAATAGTCGTAGTCAGTATCATTTATCGTTTTCGGCAATAAACCACTTTTTAAATATAAGTGACATTGTTCATATATTGTATTTTCATACTCGTTTATTTTTAGATACGGAATTATCAAATACTCTTCTGTTATTATTTTTGTTATTAAACTTCCAAAACTATCTCCATACTTTTCAATCATTAATCTTTCTATTATCATCTTTCGGTATTTTACATATTTTATATTCTTACATATTGTTACTATGTTTTTTAAATCTTTCCTTTTATTTTTATAATATTTTTTTATGTTTTCATGCTCTCGATACGTATACTCTATCGAGTCATTTCTCGAACTTCGACGCAATTCTGGGGCAGCGGGTACATTCACGGTCTCATAGATCAACGCAGACAATCTTATCATTTTTACATTTTTTTTTATTTTTATACCATTTCAATTTTTATAAAATTGACCCTTTTTTATACTTTTAATCATTCATAATAATGATACACGAATTTACTTCAAAATGAAACTTTCGCAGAAAGTCAGAGACAAACTAATTTCTTTCAGATTAAAAAAAAATAATGTTAATGTAGTGATACCGTCCAACAACGAGTCACGCATTTTATTTCAATACAAAAATTGGTCTATCGACGACAATTTTCTACAATTTTACAAACTAAATACTTTTCAAAATCAAAAAGATTTTGGTAAAAATATTTTCAATTCTTTTATGAATTTAAATTTACTTACTGTTTTCGCTATTGCACCGACGCAGTCGGGTAAAACGGGGTCAATGCTTTCCACCATTCAACACTTTTACAATTCGCACAATCATCATGTTCCATTAAATAATATATTCATTTTCACCACACATTCTTCTAGAGAATGGCTCATACAAACTAAGCAAAGATTTCCTAAGAAATTTGAAAATAATATTTTCCACCGCAACCAGATTAAGACTTTTATTCGGACGATTCGCGGCAAGAAAAATTGCCTTATTATTTTCGATGAATCGCACATAGCCTCTTCTCGGTTTCAGACTATGTTTCGGGTTTATAATGCACTCACGCTTTATAATTCTACACATATGTATCAAAATAATATAAAAATTGTACATTTTACCGCTACTCCTAAAAATATTATACATGACGCACAGGCTAATTGGGGGAAATCTTTTGATATTTTGGAAATGAGGGTTCCGGTGTCTTATGTTTCACTACACAATTATATGGAGAATAAACAAATTTTACAAGCAAAGGATTTGCGTAACATTGAGCATGTTGTCGAGTTTAAGCAATTCGTTTCAGAACACAATCCGGGTTACCACATTATTCGGACTTCTAGGGGGAAATACCACCAAGAAACCATAAATCATTTTAAAAATGTTTTCTATTCTTTTAATAATACGAGTTTCATTTCTGAACCAAATGATAAATCGTTCGATTTTGACGTTATACTCAAAATTAAACCAAAATACAATACTTTCATTTTCATTATTGATAAAATTAGATGTGCTAAGACTATAGACATTCAATTTGTACACAATTTATATGAACGGACATCTGATAATTCGGAGTTTTCTACTATCATACAAGGTCTGGCAGGCAGAGCAACCGGATATCACAAATGCGTTCAACACATTCGCATCTTCTCTCATATTAAACATATTTCACAATTTATTTATAATTCACATCCTATTCATTATAAACACTCTTTCGTTTTATAAACGTCGTAGTTTTATATTAATAAAATTGAAACTATATTTTTGGTATTATTGTAACACATATAAAACATGAATAATACCATGAACAAACACACGGATAATACATTGAACAAACATACGATCAACATAGATCTTATCATGCTTGGTATGTATAACGATTCTACTATCAAAAATCATAACCGACTTGAAACTAAATATCTTAAAAATAAACCAGATCAATTTAACAAGAAATATCACAATCTTAAACAATTTAATCACACTAAAAAATCATTTCATACACGCAAACTTCGCTGGTAAATTCGTCTCAGTTATATTTTAAATTTATTTTATATTTTATATATTTATATTTTTTTTTTCGATACATTTTTTTTCGATACATTTTTTTTCGATACATTTTTTTTCGATACATTTTTGGGGGGCGGGGGGAATGCTTTTTCTTACATCACGGAGAATTATCCTTAACAAAGATGCACAATATTACTACTTTCGAGTCGTAATTATTGTCTTAAACATGTTTCATTTGACAAATTTTCATGGAAATATAAAATGCGGATTTGGGAAGAACTTCGTCCTCTTAATATACGCAAAATAGATTATGGCGGCACTGACCCATCTTTTCTAATCAAACGTAAAGGTATTTGTAGAACCGAACTTAGAGCATTATGTTATTGGTTTTCTGATAATATTAATCAATAATACATACTCTATATTATCGATTTTTACACTTATGTAAAGAACGTAAACATATATAAGGAATCCTATATTATTCCATCTGGTGGAATAACAAAAAGTAATATGCGGGTTGAATTATTAAAAGTTGCTTGCGAATATCAACCCGAAACGTTTGAAGAAAAAATAATCAGATAATTAAACATGAATTAATTACTAAAAATATATTTTACACACTAATATTGCGTAAAATATATTTTTTTTCTATTCCGAACCTGTATACGATAACATATTTACAAAGATATTTATTGTGTCTAAATAATAATCTAATGCTCCTACAATACAATCTCTTCCATAATTAACCGCATTGTATCTCAACAATATAATATTCGTATCATATATTATATATATACTAAATAAGACTATTGAAAATCCTGCTATCATTTTATTAAATTCGCTTGTATACGGCATAAAAAGTCCTATTATTCTAATAGTAATTAATGCTAGCAGTATCATAAATAATATTATGCCCAACCACGACAAATCTTGTTTGAATAATACCATTCCAAAACCGACACAAAGCATCGATACTAATAAAAACAAGGTTGACGCCAAAGCAGACAATAATAAATTATAATCAACTAATTTTAAACATAATCCTAAAAATACACCTTGTAAAAAACTAAATAATGAAAAAATGACGAATCTTTCATTAAAACTAAAATTAAAAGAAGTCATTGAAATAATTAATCCAATTGTTGTTATAAAAAACAAGAATATTCCCAACTTCCATTTCCACAACTCTTTTTTTATTTTATTTTTATCTGTTTCTTTATATAATACTATATTACTATTATACATTCCCATAAAGACAAGTGTTGATACAAGAAACTGAAATATTAAAGTTAAAAATATACATTTTAATAAATTCTGTTTTTTTTTAATAAGAGATGAAAAATTTTTTAGATAAGTCATATAAATATTATAAATATAATTTATAATATATTATTTTTTCTTATTATTTTTTACATATTATACAAACTTATAATATGTTTCATACATGGAAAAATAGTATTCCAAATCATGATAAAATTCGTTACGAGATTAAACCGCGCAGAATATATGGATGAGATTAATAAATTAATATAATTAAAGACATAATATTAATTATATTAACTTATAATGAATGATAATTTATCGCTTGTAATTATAGAAAAAAATATATACATTCCGGATTTCGACGAGGAAACTGGTAAATATAAAGACAAAACTCCGTATATTCCATATCAGCGAAGAACTCCTACTTATCAATGTAGGTGTAAATCGGGGGCACAATTTCATAATAATGCGCTATACAAACAACATATTAAATCGGAAACCCATCGTCATTTTATTGCAAACTATCATAATTATTTTAAAGAAGTAGACGAAGCAAATAAAACTATAAAGGAATTGCGAATTGATAATGAATTTAAAAATAGAGAAATTGTTAAGATAAATAACGAAATTAAAGGAACACGTGCCGAATATGAGAAATTAAAAACAAAATATTCAAAATTAAAAATTAAACTAAAAACAAAAAGTAAAGCAATCGAAAAAATGGAAAAAGAAATTAGTATTTTAGATAATCAATTTACAGATGTTATTAATTAAATATGAAAACGTATTTTTAATTAAAAAGATATTTAGTAATAGTATAAATGCCGAAATCGGATTGTATTATAAATAAAAAATTGATTTCGAATAATAATAAAAATATAGTTATAACCAATATGGAAATACCCGAAACTCAATTAGAGTCATATAATATTGATGATGATGTTACATTATATATCGGCGATTCGATGAATATACCAAAAAATAATAAATTTAGAATGATTTATTTTGATCCGCCATTTAATTCTGATAGAAATTATAAATTAAATAGTAATAGCGAATTGGGATTTTCAGATAAATGGTCCGACCATGATTATGAAGAATTTATTAAAAAACAGATTGATTTGCTATATGACCTACTGGAAGAAGATGGAACACTATTCTTTCATATTTCTTCAAGTTGTATGTATATTCCTGAAAAAATAGTAAGAAATAAATTTAAATTAGTAGAACCGATTTTTTGGAAAAAGTGTCGCTCTAAAAATAATGTTAAAACCAAATTAGGTTCAGTGGTAGATATTATTTGGAAATGTAATAAAATTAATAAATACAAATTTAATTTAGTTACACAAGAAAAAGATGCTACTTATTTAAAAAATTCGTTTAAAAATAAAGATAGTAGAGGCAATTACTCATTGGGTCATTTGGTAACCGAGAATACAAAAAAAGGGTATTCCTATGAAATAAAATTAGGAGGTCTAACATTTAACCCAAAATCAGGATGGAGAATTAAAGAAACAAAACTAAAGAAACTAATAGAAGATGATAGAATTCATATCCCTACAAAAAAAGGAGCTAAATTATATAAAAAAATATATTTACACGAACACCCGGGTAAACCTTGTACTGATTTATGGGACGATATTCATTCTATATCACAAGGCAGCGAAGAAAGAAAGTATCCAACTGCTAAACCAATCAAATTGCTTGAAAGACTTATTGAAATAACAACGGACGAGGGCGATTATGTGTACGACCCCATGTGTGGTTCGGGAACAACCGCCAAAGCATCAAAAAATTTAAATAGAAAATGTATTATTAATGATATTAATGAAGATGTTGTTGAAATTGTAAAATCAAGATTCTAATATTCTATAATAACATTATCAAAGTTATCAAAACATTGCTTAATAAATCCATCCACCTTATCTTGTTGTATTTTTAAACATGGAACTGCCGTTTTATTACTTTCACTCTGTCCAAGTAGTGCAGTAACTCCATTATTCAGGTTAGACCTAATTCTCAAATGTGTATTTACAACCGAACCATCGGCGCACTTCATCCATATTTGACGACTGGTTTTTGCTCTCGCCGATTTAAGAATATATTCGTTCCCGTTACTTGGATTACAGTATAAATCCAAACAAGACTCGGGTAACATTATTAGTTTTTTACTTTTTTTATCATTAATTATAATCCATTCTGTATTTTCTTCTGCTTTGTAACATCTGCTAAGTAGTTCTGCAATTTTGTCTGAATTTAAACTATTTAAATACGTATTGAATATCTCAGCATTCTCAACACGAACTGGGTCTTTCCCGGAATTCGTTACAGGCGTATTCATATTTTTTTCTTTAAAATATTTTATGTTTTCTTTCAAACTTTCGCAAATACCCTTTGTTGTATTAATCCAGTCAAAAGTTCCGCTATTTTTATGATCTTTAATAGAAACACCCATAATTCTACCATCTCTGAGTTTAAAAGAAGCATCTTTCCTCTGTGTTGTCCCGCCCTCGTGTTTCCAAGATAGAATCGGAACACCATAATATGTCTCTAAATACTTGTTTATTTCGCAGGTTTCGTTTCTCATCAGATAGTCAACGATCTCTTTTTCATTTTTAATTCCGCTCACGTGGGCTTGTCCTTTAGTTAGAAACGGCATCGGATTCTAGTCGGGTCTTATTGTATATTGATATATATATATTTAAACACTTTTATCAGTTCAATATTTTCGATAATATAAAATATCCATTTTTATCACTTCAATAATTTAAATATATAATTTACGGTCGACTTTTACACCAAAATATTGTTTATATGCGTTTTCAGGCAATACGCGATTCAATTCTTCTATTGTTAAATAACAAATATTTTTATTTAAACCACCATTTGCTACCTGCGCAATATATATTTCGCTATAGCATTTAATATTAACTATATATTTTCAATTTTCAAAAATTGAAATGATATAAAGTTAATATATTTATCTTAAAACAGAATCAAAGATGGCGCATTCTAATAGAGCGTTAATGACCGTCGAACAGAATATATATATACCCGAGTTTGATATAGATACTAATACTTATACAGACGAGTGTCCTTATAAATCAGTCGGTTTTGCACTAATGTATCATTGTAGGTGCAAATCTGGAGCTTCATTCAATACAATTGCGTCATATAAACAACACATTAAATCACAACATCATAGGCATTGGATATCAAATTATAAAAATTATTTTAAAGAAGTAGACGAAGCAAACGGACGAATAAACGAATTGTTAGGTAGTCTTGATAGGAAAAATAGAGAAATAACAAGAATTAAAAAAGAAAATCCAATTCTTAAAAAAGAAAATCCAATTCTTAAAAATGAAAATTCGATTCTTAAAAATGAAAATTCGATTCTTAAAAATGAAATTTCGATTCTTGAAAATGAAAAATCGTTTTTTAAGAAAGAAAGTTCGATTCTTAATAAAACTATTAAAATTTTTAAAAAAAAAATAAAAGATAAAAAAAAGCAAATAGATACGCTGGAAGAAGAGGTTGGTCTTTTGGATAATCAATTTTCGGATGTTATTAATTAAATATATAGTTTCTCATCGACTTTTACACCAAAATATTGTTTATATGCGTTTTCGGGCAATACGCGATTCAATTCTTCTTATGTTAAATAGCAAATACTTTCTATATTTAAAATATTTTTTATTATATTACTAATAAAACATTAATATTTAAATAAATTTTAATTTAAATAATTACTAATAATCTTATTCTTACCCGTATTCATATCTGTCTCTTTTATTATTTGTTTCTTTCTACCATTTATTATTTCAATAGTTTTTTCTATTTTTACACCATTTATAATTTGAATAGTTGTTTGTGTAAAATTTTGAGAAGGTCTTCTAATATTTATAAATGTATTATTAGTTGTTGTAAAATGAACATTTTGAGACATATTATCAGCATTCATATTATTAAAAAAATGTTTAAAAATTATATTAGGGTCCGTATGATGGGTATGTGGTATATTTATATTAGAAAACGGATTTGGATTATCGTATTCGTGTTTTTTATTTTCATCAGAAAGAATTTCATATGCTTCTGATAGTTTTTTAAACTTTTCACTATCACCAGTTGGTCTATCTGGATGATATTTCAATGCTAATTTTTTGTATTGTTTTTTTATATTATCGGGAGTAGCAGTTTCGCGTGTTAATTCTAATATATTATAATGATTAACCATTATTATAATATATATATATTGTTTTTAATTGTATAATTTTTATTTATATTTTTGAATTAATCTTTTAATATTATTATATCGATTATATTTATACGTATTGCCCGATTCATAATGTAATTCTACGTGGTTACAAAAGTAATAATCGTCTAATATATTAAATTTTTCACCATTCACATATATATCTAAATTTTTATTTGCTCCATTTTTCAGTAAATATTCTATCATATATACCGGAACGTTTTCATTTGATATAGCCGCATACAACGGTGTTACTCGAGTTCTACATCTCATTTGTCCAAAAGTAGAATGTATTGCGTCAGGCATTAGTTTAATAATATTCTTAATATCTTCATATAATATTTCTTCACAAAATCTATTATTTGAACAATAAGTACATGGTAAAATAATTCCAGTATTAAATAAATCTACAAGTAATGGTATTTGTTCTCTTATCGTTCTATTATTTTTTTTGCTGTATTTTATATAGTTGTTATAATCGTCTTGATATATATGATATATATTAATATATTTATAAATATTTCTATATTTGTCTAATTCTACTTTCTTTTCTTTGAAAATTAGGTAAGTCAATGTTAAATCCCGCTTTTTATTTTTTATTTCTTTCGAAGTATAATATTTATTATTAGTAATAACATATTCTAATATTATATTTATAATTTCGTCTGGTAATGTATACATCGATTGTTGTTAGTATTCTAATGTTTATAATTCAATTTTATTTTATAATTCAATTTTATTTTATAAATAAAGATATAATGTATAAATATATAAATTATGGATGAAGAATCGTTGTTTATATACCATTTTTCCTATTAAATAAATATAATGGGGTTTTCTACAAAAATAAAAGACACGGTTATATTAATATTATAATATTAAGTAAAATAATATATATATAATATTATTTACATAGTAAATAACAAATGAAGATAAATATTAATAATAAATTATACGATCTGACTGGGTTTAATCATCCCGGGGGGTCTGTTATAAAAACATATGAATGGACCAATGATACAAGAATAGATGCAACTAATGTTTTTTTAGCATTACACACGCGATCGAATAAAGCATTAACTATGCTTTCAAAATTCCCATATACTTTAATAATAGAAAAATCCAATCTACTTGAAACCGATTTTCGAAATTTAAATAATAGATTAATAAACGATGGGTTTTATAAACCAAATTATTTACATATATCTGAAAGAATTGTCTCTAATTTCGCTATATGGGTAATTGCTGGATTATTTTTATATAACAAATTTACTATTATAAGTGTTATATTAATGTCGGTAAACTACGTACAGTGTGGGTGGATACAACATGAATGTGGGCACAAAAGTTTCACAGGAAATATAAAAATAGACACCCTTTTACAAATGGTATATCTTAATATACTTATGGGTGGAAATTATAGATTTTGGAATGATCAACATTTTTCGCACCACGCGAACACTCAGAATATAACTCATGATAAAGATCTCAAAACACATCCACTTGTAGCATTTGATAAAAAGTTATTTATAAACAAAAAACATAATTTTTTAACAAAATATCAACACCTTTTATACTGGCCAGTCATTAATCCAATCGTGTGGTTTATATGGTCTTTTATATCTCATCCTACATTTGCTTATAAAAAAAAACATCTAATTGAATATACCTCATTAAAAATAGTTTCATTGTCATTATACCGTTGGTATTTTGGATTATTCGGATTTAATAGAATAGAATCGATCATAATGTTTCATATAATATCTCTTTTAGGAACAATGATATTATTAGCAACTTTCACAGTTTCTCATACAACAACTGGGGCTTATACAGAAAACAATGGATGGGTTATACCGTCCGCAAACCATACTATAAATATTTATGATCATTGGTTAACAAATTGGTGGATGGGATATTTGAATTTTCAGATAGAACATCATCTTTTTCCAACTATGCCCCAATTTCGCCAAAATTATGTTGGAAAATATTATGTTAAACCCTTTTTTAAAAAACACAATCTATATTATAATGAAAAGACATTCATAGAAGCAAATAAAGATGTTTATAAAAATTTAAAAACTATATCACAATATAACAAATAAAATTGAACTAATAAATTGTGTAGTTTTTAACATCAAAACAAGTGCTATTATGGATATTAACATTTTGCCTATCGACACTCAGCGAATTATATTTAGGTATATTAGCAGCGATTCTTCAAATGTAATTAGACATGCTATAAAAACAGACAAATTTAAATTAAAGTATGTTAGAATATATGTGTTTAGGTCAATGAACGCCGGTAATATGAAAATTTGG
>TARA_B110000116_G_scaffold134178_1_pt1 | contig 10274 bp, 8 predicted proteins | sample TARA_B110000116 | Tara Oceans TARA_B110000116 (sample SAMEA4397355) | marine metagenome | biome: Polar Biome; feature: [ZZZ] marine water layer (ENVO:01000295); material: water (ENVO:00002006), including particulate matter (ENVO:01000060) such as... | depth 199 m
CTTAGGAAATCAAATTCCAAATTCCCTCATGATATTCTGAACACGCTCAGTAATTGCAAGGGCTTCATCAAAGGGTCTCTGCCACATATTCCTTCCAAAAATCAACCCAGTAGCACCTGCTTTCATAGAAGTTTCTACTTTATTTATTAAATCATCATCTCCCAGTTTACTGCCGCCAGAAAAAAGCACTAAGCACCTACCAGCAGATCGGACAACCCTCTCTGCCGCACCAGTATAAGTATAATCTATCGATGCATACTCTGTTGGTTTGCCATCTGGATAATTTGCGTCTTTGGGAATGTTCAGTTTGACGATGTCTGCTCCTAGTTCCAATGCCACACGAGCTGCGTAATCGACTGCATACAGACTGTCGTTCCCACCTTTCCCTCCGATGGCAGATCCTCTCGGATATGACCACACAACCAAGGGCATATTGTATTTGTCACACTTCTCCCGAATCATTTGGAATTGATGGAAATCTTCATCTTGTTTCGGAGATCCCACGTACAAGGTATACCCGACGGCATCAGCTCCTAGGGAGATTGCATCTTCCACGCTACCAGTCAGTGGAGAAAAAGCATCTCCATCCGATGGGATATTAGTTTTCCCATTTATTTTCAACAATAAGGGAACATCTCCAGCATATTTGTCCATATATTTTCTAGCCAGTCCATAATGACAAGCGACAGCGTTATAGTTCCCCTCTGAAGCTAATCGCCATTGAAAATCTGGAGACTGAGAAGGTGGGTTGGGGAAAAAATCTATCGGACCGTGTTCCAGGCCCTGATCTATAGGAAGAACCAACAATGTCCCATTCTTTAAGCCACGCCCGTAAAGAAGCCTTCTCAATCGTACGCGTTTACCTAAAGGAAGATCGAGATCCTCCAAACAGGGGCGACTGTTACTTCCAGAAACCTGAGTCATACCACCTCCATAAACATAAAAATATAGTTAACCAAATGGTTGATCAAACCAATCTTAAAATAATTTTACGTTTTGGAAAAGAGATAAGCTTATTTCAATCGAATACTTTCTTCAGCAGCATCAAGTTGAGCCCTAATAGCACTATGAGAAGTGCCACCTTGGACGAAGCGAGATTCGACTGAGCGCTCCCAGGAAAATAGTTCCTTAATGTCCTCTCCGAATCGTGAGTCTACAGCCTGAAGCTCTATTAATGGAATTTCTTCTAACGCGACCCCATTTAGTTCTGAAACTCTCACAACTTGACCAATGATCTCATGAGCTTCCCTAAATGGGACTCCATTATGGACCAAATAATCAGCCAAATCAGTGGCGAACAATTGAGAACTCAAGGACCTTTCAATATTATCTTTTACAAATTCCGCATTCTCAACCGCCCCATCTATCGCAGGAAGAACAGTTTGTAAAGTGTCTACAGAATCAAAAACACCATGTTTGTCTTCTTGCAGATCTCTATTATATCCAGTCGGCAATCCTTTTAAGATCGTCAAAAGTGACATCAAGTTTCCCACGAGACGGCCAGATTTAGCCCGTGTAAGTTCAGCTACATCTGGGTTCCTCTTCTGAGGCATCAGACTTGATCCGGTACTGAAACCATCACTCAATCTGATGAATCCGAATTCCGAAGAACTAAACAGAACCAGATCTTCAGATAACCGTGATAGATGTATCCCTATCCGAGCTACGGCAAAGCTTAACTCCAATACCCAATCACGATCACTCACAGCGTCCATACTGTTTTCTGACAATTTTGAAAAACCAAGTTCATCTAATATCCGTTCCCGATCTATAGGAAAAGGACACCCAGCAATCGCACCTGAGCCTAGAGGAAGCACACTCACATGTTTCCTGGTCCTTTTCAAAAATTCCACATCACGATTCAGGGGCCAAAAATGCGATAACACCCAGTGTGCTGCTCTCACAGGTTGCCCCTGTTGAAGGTGAGTGTATCCAGGGAGGATAGTATCCACCGATTCCTTAGCCCAAAGAAGAAGAGTTCTTTCTAAATGGAGTAAGTCATCTACTAGAGAATCGATTTGCTCCATTCCCCAAAGGCGAAAATCAGTAGCTACTTGGTCATTGCGAGATCTTCCTGTGTGTAATTTTCCTGCCACGTCACCGACCTCAGAGTACAGCAAGCGTTCTATCAAAGAATGAATATCCTCATCCTTTTCTTTGGAATAATCATGTGTTAAAAAATTTTCGGACACTCGGGCCAGTCCTTCAAGAAGTTGAACCTGTTCATTTTCTTCTAGAATCCCTGCCCCAGCCAAAGCGTTTACCCAGGCACAACTACCCCTGATATCCTGTGACCACATACGAAGATCTACAGATAGACTGTTATTGAGAGGCTCCATTCGACAGTCCATACTTTCTTCAATACGACCTTTCCATAAAGGTCGCGGCATATCCTTAGAGGATCGAGACACTTCAAACTTCTCCATCGGAATTTCTTTGAGCTCTGACTCGAGCTGGAAGACCAAATAATTTAATAAACCCTTCCGCATCAGAATGGTCATACCTCTCATCTTCACCAAATGAGGCAAATCCAGCATCATACAGTGACAATGGGCTGAAGCGACTCACAACGATTGACTGACCTTTATAAAGCTTCAGGCGTACTTTTCCACTCACGTCTTCCATCAAACTATTAACTGCTGCATCAATGGCCTCTCTTTCAGAGTTCCACCACCACCCCTCATATATCAAATCTGCATACCGTGTTGCCAACTCGTCTTTTAATGCTAGCGATCGCCTATCTAGAGTTAACTGTTCAAGCTCTCTCAGCGCCACGTGCAGAAGGGTCCCCCCTGGAGTCTCATATAAACCGCGTGACTTCATACCCACCAAGCGATCTTCGACCAGATCTATCCTTCCGATACCATGTTCAGAGCCCTTTTTGTTAAGATATTCCAATAATTCAACTGGTTTTAGATTGCTTCCATCTATAGCTACTGGATAACCCTTATGGAATTCAATCTCTAGGAATTCCGGAGAATCGGGTGCCATCTCAGCGGAGACTGTCCACTGAAAGATAGACTCTTCTGGTTCATAGTTCGGATCTTCGAGGGGCCCACCTTCATGAGAAATGTGCCACAGGTTCTCATCTCTGGAAAATAGCTTAGTCTGATCTACAACTCCCACATCAATATCACGATCCTGTGCGTATCTCAGGGCGTCCTCCCGGGACTCGATGTCCCATTCTCTCCAAGGGGCAATCACTCTCAATTCCGGGGCCAAACTTGCGAAAGTTAATTCAAATCTAACTTGGTCATTTCCTTTTCCAGTACATCCATGTGATAATGCATCTGCCCCTACATCACGAGCAATTTCTACCATGCGACGAGCAATGATCGGACGGGCCATTGCAGTTCCCAACAGATATTTACGCCCGTATACCGCTCCGGATCTCAATGTTGGCCATACAAACTTTTCTATAAATTCATCTTTTAGATTTTCACCATAAAAATCCGTAGCTCCAGCAGCTAAAGCTTTTTCCCGAAGGCCATCGAGTCCACTGGGTTGCCCCACATCTGCCGCCACACAAATCACCTCTGCATCGCAGTTCTCTATCAACCAAGGGACTATAACAGAAGTATCCAATCCTCCTGAATACGCCAGTACAACTTTGGTCGCCACATTCCCTCCAATATTCTGAAAATCCATAAATGGAACAATTATACATAATATAGGCATAATTATACAATTTAGTAGGGGCTCTTTCCTGAATGAGATTATAAAAGTCGCTCTTGAGCGATCAGGCTCTACCCGCCCCCCGATATACTAGGTCCTGTTAACACTCACGATATCAAGCAACCGGTCGCGTATAGTATCTATTTTTGCTTCATCATTGACGGCCACGAAAACGGTGTCTTCTCCAGCTACAGTGCCCATTACTTCAGCCCAATTTTCCCAATCGATGGCATAGGCCAAGGCTGCTGCTCCACCATTAACAGTCCTGACGACTAAAAGATTTCCTGAGCCTTCAGCGCTCACGAACAAACTGGGTAGCACACTAGTGAGGTTTGGCTTGTTCTCCCAATCGTCAGGAATCCTGTACTGCCCGACACCTTTCGCCCCTTGCATTTTAACGAGTCTCAGCTCTCTTATATCACGCGACAACGTGGTCTGAGTCACAGCAATTCCTCTATCCTTCAGCAAACGTCCAAGAAATTCATGACTAGTGACCGGATGACTCTTGACCAATTTCAAAATAGTCTCTAATCGTTTTTTCTTATCCATTTGGCAGATCTCTCTCGACTGCAGTATTTGCCATTTCTTTGATCTTTTCTGGTTCCAATCCAATACTTCTAGATACCTCTTCTCCACTCTTGAAAAGTATCAATGTTGGCACACTCGTAACTTTTATTTTTTGCATTAAATCTTGTGCTCTGTCCGCATCGATCTTTCCTACAACTAGGTTTCCCTGATGAAATTCAGCAAGGTCATCGATAATCGGGTTGACCATTTTGCACGGTCCACACCAATCAGCATAAAAGTCGACTAACACAGGCACCGTTGAATCCAGGACAGTCGTCTTAAAATCCTCTTGGTTTATCCTGATTGGCCTGTCCATTAAAAATGGTTTGGAGCATTCCGTACAGCGTTTTTCATCGCTTGCCACGTCTAAGTTCACTTGGTTTAGTTCTAGACAAAAAATGCAACGCAGTGTCACTGTTTTCATCGCTTAAACTCCATACTCTGTTCTGATCATTTCACCCGAACTTCAAAATTATACAGCACTCGAAAGGCATCTAAATTATATAGGGGAGATGGACGTGGTCCATCTCCCCTATATAACCATCAGAAACATCTAGCATTCTGTTTACTCAGATTGCTAACCAGTAGTAGACCTAGAAAGCATACTTGATTCTGGCCATGACAAATCTCCCCATTTCTGGAACACCGACAAAACTGCGGTATTTAGTTCCCAGCAAGTTGGTAGCTGTTAACTGCAAGGTCGCTGCACTATTTGGAATCTTCACTCCATAAACTGCATCCATTAAAAAATGACCCTTAACACATTCTTCCTCTCCCAATCCACCTTGCCCGTTGGTGACACACTTAGTTCCTACAAAACCCGCGGAATTAGCTGGGAAACCATCGGTCACTCTCGCTCGCAACTCCCAGTTTTGTCCAGATCGCACACCTCTGTAACCGAGTGTTAAAGTACCTTTTGACTTCGGAGCATTTAGATAAATCGCACTAGTGGCATTCTGCATTTCGGCAATTGTGAAATAATCATCATTCACAAATGATACTGTTGATGCGATGGTCCATTCATCATTCAGAAATGCTTTCATGGAAAAGTCTGCACCCCAAACGTTCAGGTCACCTTGGTTCATATAAGTCGCCAACAACTCGGCACCCTCGGCATTTACATCAGCTGTAGATGCCACAGCTAGGGGGACCTCTGCCAACCCAGGAGTTCCACCAACTCCATCACCACCAAGTGCTATTTGCATTGCTGCAGCTCCGGCTGTAGCTGCGGCTGTAGCTGCGTCCATTCCCTGCGCCTGATAAACAGCAGTCAACCTTGGTGTTAGGAACCCTACCATAGTCGTGGGATCAAGCATAATCATAGGAGTGGTGGCCATGAGTGGCGATACAAAATTTTTCCTCTGACTATACCATCCGTCTATCGCAAATAAGATCTTATCGTCAATCAGGCCCTGATAACCCATTTCATAAGTGGTATTTGTGCTTATCTCCAATTTAGGAGTGCTTGGAACCACAGTAGTAGCCAAAGGGGTTACCGCCATATTATTTATATTCAATAAGTTGATGCCTATCGCTCCAGCATCCGCAGCAAAACTATTTAACAGCCCTGCAGTAGCAGCATCGATAGCCCCCTGGGCTTGCATAACTCCAACACCCATTGCATAAAGAGTTGACTGCTGTACTGGTAGTAGCTGACTGGCTCCTCCAGTTGCCGCTGGGTTAAATGGGGATCTCATCCCTTTCAGTGATCCATCAGCATTTTGATAGACATAACCTTTATTGTTGCCCTGTGCCCTGATTCTGTAGCCTAGCGGGCCAAGCGGGGATGGAGCTTGACCACCAGATATCTCCAAGAACATGTTTAAGCTACTGGGTGTTGAGAACGCCCTATTGTACGTCGCCCTGAAACTATGATTAGCAGCAGGCTCAAACACAAGAGCGGCTCTTGGTGAAAAAGTGTTTTCATCGAGCCGAGAGTGCGTGTCTCTGCGACCAGCAACGATAAAATCCAATTGATCTGTCAAAGCAGTCTTAGACTGCAGGTATATCCCCAGTTCCTGAATATCATCATCATTTTCGAATGCACCATTCACGGTCCCCTCAGTACGAGGATCTGTGTTGGTGTAATCCATCCCATAAGTAAAATCTTGTCGTCCGTCAAAAAACGAAGTCGAATTGCGAAGCTGTGTCACCCAAAGTTGTGACTTGTCGACAAGAGGACTTCCATTCCGCAAGAGGAAACTGTTAGGGCCAGCATCACTTGTATTCAGATAAGCCTGGGCAAACATTCTGTTGGACCTGATCCGAGCTTGGTAAAACTGATACTTCCAATCTTCTGTTTGTCCTCCACCTAAGCCAGTGAGCTCCACGCCTGACGCACTCGTCAAACCATAGTTGAACATAAGGCGAGTGTTTTCACCCACATCCCAATCTGCCCTAGCATCAACAGACTCACGATTGAAAGCTAAGTTCCTGTTACCCACGTTGTCATAGGCCGCAGCCGCAGTGGCCGCAGTAGCTCCAGAAGCTATTCTCTCTGCGATGAAGGCCGTTTTGTTAGAAAGAGCGGAAGCTCTAGCGGCAGCTTCAATTGGATCTACAAAGCTCCAATCATCCCCCTGAATCTTCTTGGCTGAAACTTTGAATCCAAAATTATCTGACAGTTTTCGAGCCGTCCGGAAACCAGCTTCGAATACGCTTTGTTGACCTCCACCGAGAGTTACGGTCGAGCCCTGTGATTCAAGAGGAGATTTCGTAATCAAATGTACCACGCCGTTAGATGTATTAGGCCCGTAAAGAGCAGATCCAGGACCTAACACTACCTCTATTCTCTCTAAATCCTCGTCTTGCGAAGGAATGAAATGCATCAGGTTCACACGTAAGGATGGCACCCCAGCAATTCGATCATCAACCAGCGTATGCAAAGATCCAGAGAAAACATTATTGAAGCCCCTGACCACAACGTTGGTAGACTGAACGCCCTGTTGCATAACATCAACCCCCGGAACTGCCCGAAGGTGGTCCACAGGTGTCACGGTTGGCCGTTCGGCTACATCCGTCTCCCCTATCACAACCACAGTAGCTGGAGCAGAGGCACTGGTCTCAGTAGTCCTCGATGCAGTCACAACAAGCGGATTCAGCTCTAAGGCCTGCGAGGTCAAACTGATCTGTAGAGATACCGAACCACCTGAATCAACACTAACTCCATCTTCGCGGTAAGGACGATATCCCAAAGCAGTTACCACTACAGCATAAGTTCCTGGCGATATTGAGAATGAGAATTGACCATTGGACGAAGTCAGGACGACCGCCTCCTCACTTGCAAGAACTTCCACCTGAGCTGATGTCAGGGCCGTGCCCGTTTCCAGATCAACAACAGTTCCACTCAGAGTACCGCTTTGCGCGGACAACTGGGTGAACCCTATCAAAAAACTGATGGCAAGACCAGCTGACACTACTGACTTTACTTGCATAACCGGACCTCTTGATTTTGGGTAAATAGAGAAACACAAGAAAAAAACTAACTCTGAAACAATCATGATCACGACAAACTACATCGAAAAAATGAAGACCGAATTGCATAACAACAGTACATCAGTAAGAATATAGGTGCAACGCCAACACCTTTAAAAAATATTATCGCAACATTATGATTTCAAAACCTACTCTCAAAGATTTACAGCTTGCACATAAAAAAATAGTGGACAGAGTACACCACACACCGCTTCTTCCTAACCAAAGTTTAAATGGAAGAAGTAAACAATCTATTTTTTTGAAGTGTGAACATTTTCAGAAAACAGGATCATTCAAGGTAAGGGGTGCCCTCAATAGCATCATGAATTTGGATGAGGCTAGCCGAGAAAAAGGGGTAGTTACAGTTTCTGCTGGCAATCACGCACAGGCTTTGGCCTGGGCCTCCCAACAACTGGACATCCCCACTACAGTAGTCATGAATTCTAAAGCTTCAAGGACAAAAGCAAGAGCCACTGAAAGCTATGGGGGTAAAGTGATTCTCCATGGAACTCCATCAGAAGCGTTCCAGTTAGCTATAGAAATCGCTAACGAGGAAGGCATGACCTTTATTCACCCTTTCGACGACCCACACGTAATAGCAGGTCAGGGCACGGTGGGCCTAGAAATCTTCAACGATCTCAGGAATATAGAGAATCTGATTGTACCTATAGGAGGAGGAGGACTGATCTCAGGAATCGCATTGGTGAAACATTACCTAAGGCCCGAAGTTAAGATTTACGGAGTGGAACCAGAGGGCGCAGCAGCAATGCACGCCAGCCTGACTGAAGGCCACGCGGTACAACTAGACAGTGTCTCCACCATAGCTGACGGCTTGGCCGCACCTATGGCTGGAAATTTGACTTTCCAAATTACTCAGGAATATGTAGATGAGATCATCGTAGTCAGTGATAAGCAGATTACTGAAGCCATGTCGTTCATCCTCAGTCGAACAAAATTTCTTGTTGAGCCAGCGGGTTGCGCGGTTATTGCCGCTCTCCTTTCTGGAAAGATCGAGTGCGCCAGCGGAGGACATACAGTAGCAATTTTAAGTGGTGGGAACATTAGCCTGGAAGACCTTGCCAACTATCCACTCACCGCCTAGATAACCCTCAACTTTCTAATACACTGAATACCCACTAAAGGACCCAAAGACAAAAACGCAAAAGACCAACGCCAACCAACGATTTCAATGAACCAAGGAACTCCCTGAATCGTCAACATGGTGAGTAAGAACCCAAGCGAAGTTTGAAGAGTGAGAGCAGTGCCAACAGCGTTTTGGGGTGCGACCTCAGTGACCATTGCACTGAACTGCGCCGAATCCGCAACAACAAAGAATCCCCAAATCAGCAGTAAAGGTACTAGCAACCAAGGACTCTGCTCGAAAAAGAATCCAACGATGACGCAACAAGCTCCACTGACAGTCATAGCCGCATTAACCAATTTTTTCCTACCAATCCTGTCAGCCATAAAGCCGCCCCATATACAACCCAGTCCCCCTATCGAAATGACAGCAAAAGAAGTCAAATCAACCCACAATTCTACTCTCGAGCTTTCTGCTCCGTTAAACCAATTGGTGAAACTGGCAAGGATGAAGACAGGCGCCCAGGTCCACATCGCGTAAAGTTCCCACATGTGTCCTAGGTAACCATAGGTTGCTAAGCGAGTTGGGCGATGGTTTATCACGACTAATATATGGTTCCAAGAAAAAGAAGAGCGCTGAAAACCATGCGGGCCATCTTCATAAAGTACCCATACAAGCAAACCACTTATCAAGGCGGCCAAAGAAGTTCCCCCTAAAACCACTAAAAAAGAAGAATCCCCAAGTGCTTTGAACAAATAAGGGCTCGCCTTACCAATGGTCAGAGCACCCACTACAGTTCCGATTGCCAAACCACGAGAAGTTCGAAACCATGTGGCAATCATCTTCATTGAGGGTGGGTATACACCCGCGAGACAAAATCCTGTTAGAAACCTGAGTACCAAGGCCCAATCATAACTGCTTACAATCATCAAACCAGCATTCGCACACCCAGCTAGGATCGCCGACAATGAAAAATAAACCCTGGCTGGAAATAAATCAGCAAGGTTGAACACGGCTGCGCCAAAGGCACCGATTACAAATCCCAGCTGCACTGCGGTGACCAGCCAGCCAACCTCACTCGCGCCAAGAGACCATTTCAACTGCAAGACATTCCCTATCGCTGCAGCGGTAAGCCACACGGACATGCCTAGCATTACCGCACAAGCGACTAGGGCAAGAATCAGCCAACGCCTAAATTCAATTTTCACGGCTAGTTTTTTAAGACCTTACTTAACACAAACCAAAGATTCGCTGGTCTCTCAGCCAGGCGCCGCATATACCATGAAAACCAGGCTGTACCATAAGCTATTAATACCGCCACCTTCACCTCTTTTTTGAGAAGAGATTTCTGAACATCTCTAGAAATACCGTAGAGCATATGGAATTCTAAATCTGTAACATCCAACCCTCTATATAGCTCGACGCTTTCCATGATCGCTTCTATTATCCGACTATCGTGTGTAGCGAACACAACTCT
>TARA_B110000116_G_scaffold201551_1_pt1 | contig 10230 bp, 14 predicted proteins | sample TARA_B110000116 | Tara Oceans TARA_B110000116 (sample SAMEA4397355) | marine metagenome | biome: Polar Biome; feature: [ZZZ] marine water layer (ENVO:01000295); material: water (ENVO:00002006), including particulate matter (ENVO:01000060) such as... | depth 199 m
ATATTGTATTGCATAATCAAATGAGGATATAGAGAATTCAAATCAAATGATACTACCCAATCGTGAAATCCGGTGATTGGTTCCTTAACGAAAGCTCCAGCGAAAGTTCGTGTTTTAGAATGGGAAGTTTTCGTGGGACATACTATATCCTGTTTTTTCAAATGATCATAGATAATAGCATCCCAAATATTAACAGTACCGAATACATCTGTAAAATTAACTTTAGCATCATATGCCATTGTTATACCCAAATCAATAATCTTCAATTTATTATCGATCCGTTGAACCAGTTCAACATCTTTGATATTATAATCAATAAACTTTTGATGGTCTGTTCGGGCAAGTTTGAATAAGGAACCAGCTTCTTCGTATGAAATCTTACGTTCATCTAATTCAATAAAAGCAATGTGATTTAGTTTATAGGATTCTGCAATTCCACCAACTGCAAATTTCTTATAGAGTCGTAAATAATCCATAGTAGAAACACCATAAATATCGTATACTATAGATTCTTTACCATACATACCTTTAACTGAACGTTCTTTAATCCAACCGAATGGGGAAAGTCTCTTCGTTTCTTTCTGACCGAACAGCCGACTTAATCGATTGACCAAATACGGAATATCGAAATGCTCAATATTCCATCCGGTTAAAATATGTGGAGGGGATTGTTGATATAGTTCGAGAAAATGCTGAAGCAATTCCTCTTCTGTATCCATCTGAAAATATTCTATCTGAATATCATCACGATGGTTCTTCCAAGGGCCAAGGCCCCAAGTAAAATATCTATCTTCAATGGAATCATATACGGTAATAGCATTGACTACCGACATTGCTTTATCTGGCTCTGGGAATCCCTTTTCGGATTCTACTTCAATATCTAAATTCCAAATACGAATTTTAGAGATATCATAATCAACATCTCCTTTCCATTCTTTACAGGTATATTGAAGTGCGAAATTATCATTACCGTGGATACCAAATCCAGCAACATTTTCGTATTGTTTGATAAAGTCTCGGGTTTCTTTGATATTACCAGGTGATATCGTATAGACCTTCTTGTCATCTAAGGTGCGATAGGGAGTCTCACCTTTCTTACCTTCAACAAACATTGTAGGTTGAAAGTCTTCCCGTCTGATGAAGTCGTTACCTGTTTCAGCATTTACGCCTCGAACAAGAACCTTATTACCAAGTGTACCAACATAAGTGTAAAATCTCATATACCTTTATTTGTAGTTTTATAACATAATAGATATATTATACTACAAAGTACCATAATTGTCAAGTTGTTCCTCAACATTATGTCCATTTCCTTCACCTTGGCATTTTTTTGTAATCGGATTCCACCATCCACCATCAGGGCATCTTGTCTGTGTGTTTCTATCTTCCGCCTCTAATACCTTGACTGGCTTTCCTTTTTTCGGTGCTATGATTGGAGCAGTCTTTGTCTCTTTGAATCCAGCCTCTTTATCAGTAGCAAATCTATGTTCTCCTTCTTTTTCACCACAATAAGGACAAAAATATCCATTGTCATCTAAACTTCTTGAATCTTTACCCGTATTGATCATCGTCCAATCGTGTAAGCAATACTCACATTCATACTTCAATATTTTTAATTCAGTTATTGCCATTTATTTCTCCTGGATAATGTAAATAAGTTTTGATCATATACTTCGTATTACTTATAGGCGTAATAGCAGAGTGTGGAAAACCAAACCAAGACGGAGTGATTGCTAGTTTACCTTCTACGGGATTTACTTTTAAGTCAATAGATTTAAACCAAGTTTCTCCTCCTTCTTCCACTGTATTGAGATAATACAACATCTGAAGCATTCTCTTGGAGGTATGAACGTCAATGGCATCAATATGCTCTTTATAAAAATGCACATCTGGATCATATCGGTGCATTCTCCATTGTTCAAGAGTTACCGTGTTGAAAAAATGTTCCTCTGGATATCCACTTACGTTTAAATCGTTTTTATATCGTTTAAATGAGGAGGCGGCGTGTTTATTCAATACATCCATTATCGCGGCCCACTCAGAAGATTCTGCGGCACGTTTCGTGCAATTCATTTCAATTGCATTACGAAAATCTAAATCTGGCGTACGAGGAATACCTATTGTTGATTTTATATGATGTTCTTTATCAGTCTCAAAGGCATTTATAATTATACCACAAAATTTAGCTGATAAATTATTATCATATATCCTAACAAAATCTGTTAATTTATTCATTAGAAAGGAATGTCTTCAGATTCATTAATTGGTACGCCCCTATAATCAAGAGATACATTTTCCTTTGAAAGTGTATCTTGAAATGTATAAAGGGCTTTTTGTATTGTTAAATATTCTCTCGCGGAATCGTGGAGACAATCGTGATGAATAAATCCTTCAGGCTCTACACCCATATCCCACACATCACGGCCGAGTAATGTTAATACAACTGTTTTTGAATCGTGGATATTCCAGAAACGCCAGGGGAGTTCGGTTGGTTCGCAACCTTCTGTAATGCGAAAGAGGTCGTGTAAAATACCAAAATCGAAGTGGGAACCTCGTGAATAGCATTTTACCGTATGAGTATCTACACCTTGATTGGTCAGCCAAGAAATCATATCTTCTCGCAACTTCGACCAGTGCATATCTTTAGGGGAGGGTTTTAGAATATGTTGTGCGGCTTTACCTTGTTGATCCCACCATTCAAGAGTATCTTTGTAGATTTTCCTTCCGGCATCGACTTGACTCTTGACATCGAGTTTGGCATAATAGCCATTGTCGATTAATTCTTTGAATGTATAATCTTCGGTAGAGTCAACTGCGACCATACCAACTGATAAAATTACACAATTATTGACACTTCCGAGAGTCTCAATATCTAATATCACCGTATCTTTCATAATATAATCCTCATAATATTTTACTTACAAATAGTATACACTATCCGAAGCAATTAGTCAAGTGCTTCTATGTGTTTTTCAACATATTCTGTAGACAATTTTCGTGCTTCCATTAGAGCATCCTTGACTTCTTGTTTGGACCCACCAAAGTACGCTACTGCGTGTCCTTCATCTATTAGCATTTGATTAATACTGTAATCATCTTCGTGGTGGTGAAATAACTCTCCTAGTACACGACCAAACTTACCTGTACCGTGAGATTTGAGTACAAATACATTACCGTTTGCTTCTAACATTTCTATTAATCGATATTTTGCACCAAGTCCATATCTCTTTTCTGTTAGATCTCTGGTTCGTGATTCGGGTGTATCTATACCCATAAACCTGATTCGTTTATCAACGTGAACATTAAATCCTAAATCTATGTAGGCATCAATGGTATCTCCGTCAACCACTCTTTTCACTTTTGCTTCATATTCAAACATTGTTCCTCTATAAGATGTTTATCCTGATGTTCTGCTAGTTTTTCTAAATCTTCAAAAATTATATCACACTCAAAACAGCTTGCCCAGCCCCATTTTTCAAAAAATATTTCATCATACATATCCGCTTGCGTTTTATTTTTCGATTCCAATTTTACTATACGGTATTGCTTTGTGTAATATAAAAGAGTAATTGGGTAGAGCTTAGACTATCCCGAAAGACAACTATTGCATCGGCACTCGGGCCGTATATTAGCAATTCAGTCATCTACTCCCTCACCCTGTGGCACGTTACCGACGGTCTTATTGGAGGGGCCTATTACCTTCATCTAAGTAAACACTTACTCGCACTCGAACGGAAGTCCGTCTCTCCAGCCCGGCTTTAGTGTCGTTTACCCAAATACTCTTATCTCTTAGTATACCCAACTAACATAAGAATGTCTAACTCCTTCTGTTATGGGCAATATTTGATGTGGAAACATAAAACTTGAAGGATGTACTAATATGTTTCCTTTCGTTGTGTTTATTTTATAATCATCACATAGAAACATTTCGCCTCCTTTATAATCATCAGTCAGGAAACCTATTACTGTAAGAAAGGGTATACCTGTTATCACACCCTGATTAGATCCTGGAAATATAGAATTAACATTATCCCAATGGCGTTTCATTTCTTGACCAGGAAGATATCGATTATGTTTGACAGGACTAAATCCTCCCCAACCTCGAAGCCAATCATATCCAAAAGAAGTACAATATTCCATTAAAACGTTTGGAATATTTTCCATTATATAAGTATTAATCTTTTCAATTTCACGACCAATAAGCATATTATTAATATTGGTAAGACTATCGATATCCAGGGTTGAGGACTCTTTCACTTGATCTTCATCACTCAGAGGTCCATCAAGCCTCTCGGATTTCTTGTCAAACTCGTGTTCTTTCCAAGGAGCCTTACTTAATATATCTATACTATGATCACAAAAATCTTTCTCCAAAAAATTCTCTTTGAGAAAAAGATAATCTTCAATATTTTTCTTCACCCGGTAATTTTGTTTTTGTTCCTATAATCTGCGATTGCTGATTTAATAGCATCTTCCGCCAATACAGAGCAATGAATTTTGACAGGGGGAAGAGAAAGTTCTTCCACGATGTGTACATTCTGAATTGAATTTGCTTCCTCAACAGATTTGCCCTTGATCCATTCAGTTGCCAGAGAAGAAGATGCAATCGCAGATCCGCAACCGAACGTTTTAAATTTGGCATCAATAATATTTTCATTTTCATCTACCTTTATTTGTAGTTTCATTACATCACCACACTCGGGTGCCCCCACAAGACCAGTGCCAACAGAAACGTCATCACGATCCAAACTTCCCACATTTTTGGGATTTTCATAATGCTCCATTACTTCTTTTGAATATGCCATTATCTAGTCAAAGAAAGAATTTTGCTTATTTGAGCATCTAATACTGGTGCTCTTCCAGGCCAGTGAATATACGCTTTGCTAGGATTACTCTTCAAATTCTTCAGCAATGGAATAATCAGTTTCTCCAATGCTTTAAGTTTCTTAGTTTTGTACTCCTCAAATTCGGTCTTTTTTGCTTCCAATTCTGCTTCCGCTGCCTCTTGCCGTGATAGTAGGTCCGCTAGATTGTTATTGATATCTCCGAAATCTACTTGACCATCACCATCAAAATCTAACTCCCGAACTTCATTTACTTGAGTTTCGATTGTGTCTAGTTTATCGGTAATGCTACTCAAGTCTACATTCACTTCTGGAGCATTAACCGTAGTTTCTTTAGCAAGAATTTTAGCCTGATTTGCTGTAATTACATCCAGTTTATCTGATAGCGGTGACAAGTCTGGCATATCACCTGCGGTGAGTGCATCGACCTTTTCGAGTGCTATAATTTGATCTAGTTTATTTTCAAGGCTACTTAAATCAACATCTACTTCAGTGGAATTTGTCACCCCTTCAGAAGGAATTAGTGCTATAATTGCATCTAGTTTTTGCGTGATAGGTCCTAAATCGGACGATATTGCTTGAGTTGTTTCTTTAACTACGGTAACGGCATCTGTTTCATCAGTATCAGAAAAGGAAAATCCCCAATCAAACTCCGACTCTTCAATATTACCTTCTTCTGATTCTATACTCATTTGTGTTTCTCCAATTTACAGTTTATGTATACTATTTATGTGTTTTTTCTACGTAACCTGAGTCTGGTTTTCTGTTAATCTGTGATAAAGAATCAAAATGCTCATACCCATAAGCGTCCTCACATAGATGACAATTCCAACATTGATTTTTACAATTCGGTAGTGCCTTACACATTTTAATTCCTGCTTCTGTTTTATAAGGATGCTCTAGTTCGCTAAAGTATTTTTCTGCCCTTAATTTATTAGCAGGTGTATGCACAAAATATTTTTCGATATCTTCTTGGGTTGGCGTTGTGACATATCCAGCTCCATTCCACTCACTTAAAAATCCAGTGCCTAAATTATAAACATCTTCAAACGACTTTGCAACAAAAATTTCATCCGCTATTCCAACTCCTTCTTTATCCCCGATATATGACCAACAAGCATATGATTCTTTTCTTGAACCTTGAAGTGGTGATTTAAGGCGTCCACTAAATTTGAAAACATCTACCAACTCGTTATACAGATCGAATCTTTCATTTGTATCCCATACACAAGAGGTTCCAATTCTAGGTAATTTAGCGGTGTGAGTTTTAAATCTCCAATTATTACAGGAGATATCTGCTAGAGTTAAGAAATAATCTTTACCTTGAACCGAGCCAACCCACGGCTGGACAATATCGTGTTCTTCCTTAAATGGACAAAACGGCATACATCCTTCGGATGCTAAGAGATAACTTGTTATATCTCTATTTTTTGCTTCTCTTGACATTCGCTTTAACTCCGATATATTTCTATTAAGCGACCTATCAAATTGAATCATATTATAACCAAGAGAATGTAAGTCTACCATTTGTTGAGGAGTTGATACGATATGATTAACAGTATTTTTCCATATCATATCTGGAAAATTCTTTTGTAGATGTCCTGTTCCCATTAGATGTATATTACCAATGGTACATATTCTCATACCACGCTCGTAAAACTCACCAATAAATTTGATGAAGTTTCTTCGGATAAACTCATTCGTTATAATTTCTACGGGATGAGTTTCTTGATTAATTGTTAAGGAAATTGGAATGCCGAAGTCCTCTTGTATCTTAAAGAGATTATCGATTTGATGGTCAGTAGCTACCTTACCCATTACGTCTCCATAACGGCGTTCAGTTCCATCGAATTTGTAGTGGAAAGATTTGCCAAAATAGATATCAGCTATTTCATCTCGGAAAGATTGATCAGCATTCTTAATAATATTATAGAAGAAATCTTCGGCTTCTCTATCAATTTCTTTGATATCATACCTGATAAAATTATTGGGACCATCCATTACCACTTTTAAAATATCATTATGTGGTATTGAGAATTTTTTATCAAACTTACTCATATTTCTTTATATTCAATAGGATTTGGCTCTCTGTTAATTTGAACCAAAGAATCAAAATGTTTCAGCCCATAGGCATCTTCACATAAATGGCAATTCCAACATTGATTTTTACAATTCGGGAGTGCCTCACACATTTTAACACCCGCTTCTGTTTTGTATATATGATCTATTTCTTCAAAGTATTTCTCGGCTTTTATCTTATTAGAAGGATAACGCACATCATATTTTTTCAGATCATCAGGTGAAGTAGTCACATATCCTCGGCCGTTCCACTGACTCAAAAATCCAGTGCCTAAATCATAGACTTCTTTAAAAGAACGGGCTATGAAAACATTCTTCCTATCATCACTTTTGTAGGACCAACAAGCATATGATTCTGATTTTGAATTAGCATACGGTGACATAAGGCGTCCACTAAATTTAAAATTATCAACTAAATCGTTATACATATCAAATCGCTCATTGGTGTCCCATTCACATTGAGTTCCAATACGTGGCAGAGCCCCATAAAGAAATGTGGAATCATTGAAAATATCAGTTTTGGATCTCCATTTGTTACAAGAAATGAGCGATAGAGTACCAAAATAACTTTTGCCCTCAGTCGAGCCCATCCATGGTTGGACAGTATCGTGTTCTTTTTTGAAAGGACACATAGGCATACATCCTTCAGATGCCAATAAAATGCTTTTCACACCACGATTTCTTGCCTCTTTCGACATTCGCCTTAATTCTACCATATTTCGATTGATCGACCTATCAAATTGTATTATATCATAACCCAGACTAATCAAATCAATCATTTGTTGAACATTCGATACGATATGATTGACCGTATTTTTCCATTTCATATCTGGAAAATTTTCTTGTAGAATTCCAGTAGACATCAAATCCATATTACTAATGGTACACATTCTAAGACCACGTTCATAAAATTCACCAATCCATTTGATAAAGTTATTACGTACATCTTCATCCATTATAAATTCTGTTGGATGAGTTTCTTGATTGATTGTTAGAGAGGCGGGGATATCATATTTCTCTTGTATCTTAAAGAGATTATCAATTTGTTTATCGGTGGCTTCCTTACCCATAACATCACCATATCGTCTGGTGGTGCCACCGTATTTGTAAAGGAAAGATTTGCCAAAATAGATATCAGCTATTTCATCTCGATAAGATTGGTGGGCATTTGAGATGATGTTATAGAAAAAATTTTCGTCCTCCAACTTATCTTCAAATCCGAGAAAATTATCGGGACCATCCATTACAACTTTTGCAATGTCGTTGTGTGGAATCGAAAATTTTTTATCAAACTTACTCATTATATAACAATTTTTTAGGTATTATCGTTTAATGTTTTACTCCAATATTATATTTAGGTACTAATTGCCAATCAACTTTTTCTTTAAATGATATAATTTTAAATTGACCAACATTTCCCATCGGAACTAAAAGGTTTGGATTTACAATTGTTAATAATTTCCACTCTTGTAGTAAATTAACAATAGCGTTCCGTCTTTCAATATCACTTTTAGTTAAATTAGTAGGTTTACCATCTAAAGCAAATAATTCTTTGAAGTGAACAATATAATACTGACTTTGTTTGTGAAGTATATGAGTGGATTGATATAAAATTTTATCTCGGTTAGATGCAACTCCCATTCGTGTGAGAGTTTCTTTAATCTTCAAAAAATCATCATCTTCCTTGAATCTAATTTCTACCATATCGGCAGGAGCCCATTCTACAACATAATCATCTACATTTTGTTTTCTTTGAGATTCCATTGTCATCGGTACCGCCTTTAGATAATTTTAGGCGAAGTTTCTGAATTTCAGATCCAGAGAGAAGGTCTAAAACTTCTCTAGCCTTTTGTTCATTATAATTATAATACTCTTTAATGAGTTCAAGATCCGATGATGGTACTGTTGCTTTTGCCCATTTAGACCATCGTTTCTTTTTCCTCAAACTATTTATATAATAGTCATATTGAAGTAAAGGGTCTAACTGCCAATTAGCATTCATTTCATTTACATACAAAATAGTATCAATATTCATACTCAAAGCACGATTAATAATAAAGCAACTTCTTCCATATTCTGCCTCATTCATCTCACCCGTACGTATTAAATTCGTATGTCCGTGATTGATATCAGGTAAAATTTCTTTAAATAAATCAGCCATAAATCAGCGTCCGTAACGTTTTTGGGGATCTGTATTGATTTCAAATACTGGCGGATTTTGTGGTCCGTGTGAAGTCCCATTATTAGGATAAACTGGCGGTCCTTGTTGGGGTTGCGGGTTTTGTTGTTGTGGTGGCGGTCCTTGTTGTTGTGGAGGTTGCTCACCAAGATACAAAGTATTTAATAAAGTTTCAACATTTTCGGTAGTAGTCTGACCAGCGGGATGCTGAAAACAACGTCCATCTTTAAAGAAATATGATTGTGGATGAGCGCCTACTGGAAAGGTCATCATCTCCGTAATCTGATAAATTTCTATTCCTTTATATTTGTCTTTTTCAAAAATTGGTTTCAATACGTCTGGCAAGAAAGAATCACAATGAGGACAATTTTCTCTTGTGTGTATAAACACACAATTTCCACCTTTCTCGATAATCTTTCTTGCTTTCTTTTCTGTTACTACTGTAAAAACGTCCATATTATTCTTCCTTTACAAATGTTCCTTGTGATGTCAAATGACCTTTACGATCTTTAATTTCATTATACGCACTTTCAATACATTTGTCAAGTGCAATATTACTTACTTTACAAACGCCCCGTAAAGTCACGTATATATCTCCGATAGCGTCCATAATATCTGCTTCATTATTATGATTTATAGCATCAAGGAGTTCGGTCGTTTCTTCTAAAGTTTTAATGGCTTGAGCCATGGCAGTTCCATTTTCCGTAATTCCTCTGTCATCCATCCATTGATCTATTTTAGAGTCATAAAGAATCTTGTTAAATGTATTCATATCCATTCTACTTCTACCATCACCTCAGTTAAAAAGGCGACTAGATTAATTTCTGCATCCTGGACGAATGCCTGTTTATATTGGTAATCCGCAATCAATAGGACTACCTGTGGAATACTTTGTGGTTGTAAAAACTTATGCATTTGGTCATAAATCTGGCGATATATAGCAATGGGATCTGTATCAATGTGATCAACAACCCATTGTCTCATACCAGTAAAATCTTTATCTTTTAACATCGACATCAAACTATCGATATTAGCTTCACCTATTCTAGCTAGGATTCCATTATCAACGACTCCACCAGATGCGTATCTTTGAAGTTCGTTTAATGTCCTACGCATATCAGGAAAGTG
>TARA_B110000116_G_scaffold258143_1_pt1 | contig 10230 bp, 8 predicted proteins | sample TARA_B110000116 | Tara Oceans TARA_B110000116 (sample SAMEA4397355) | marine metagenome | biome: Polar Biome; feature: [ZZZ] marine water layer (ENVO:01000295); material: water (ENVO:00002006), including particulate matter (ENVO:01000060) such as... | depth 199 m
TAAAACCGCAGTTATAAATCTAAATAAATTGCGTCACTCTGAGCGGAGTCGAAGAGATCTCCGCACAGGTCATCAATCATCAAAAAAAAAATTCTCGAATTCTCCTTGGTCTACATGAAAAAATCAAGACATATCCTTTAACTTCACCCCATCATTCCCAATCACAATCGGATTATCATCAGAAATCCTCTTCTCCTCCGGACCATTCTCTAACTTCAAAACTCCTCTAGGACAAACAGCTGAGCAAATACCGCAACCAACACAACTCGATCGTACAATGTTCTGACCTTTTTGAGCGTAAGCCCTTACATCAATTCCTTGCTCACAATATGTTGAGCAGTTTCCACATGAAATACATTGTCCACCATTCGTAGTAATTCTAAACCTCGACTTGAATCGTTGAACAATTCCCATATAAGCAGCCAACGGACAACCAAATCTACACCAAACCCTGTTTCCAAAAATCGGATAAAAACCAGTTCCAATAACTCCAGAAAAGATAGAACCAACAGCAAACCCGTACCAAAAACGAATATCCTCAGCCTTCATTCCTAAAAAGTATTCCGCTCTAGTAAGCGCGCCAATCGTCATGAAAATTGCAAAAACAAAAACCGAATAAATTATAATCCGCTCAAACTTCCAAGCCTTCATGCTTTTATCCGAATGCTGACGATAAGGATCTCCCGCAGTTTCAGCTAATCCACCGCAACCACAAACCCATGAGCAATACCATCTTTTACCAAAAAAATAAACCATTACTGGCACAACAATTAAGGTTAAAACAATTCCCCAAACCAACATAAATAAGCCAATCGAACCAGCGTCTTTTAACGCTTTAAAATTCCAATCAAAAAAGAAATCATAATCTAACGGCCACGCATTTTTAAAGTCATACCAAGGCAATTTAAACCGCACCAATATCTCAGGAATTAAAAACGCAAAAGCAATTTGGAAAAACAAAACAGAGATCGTTCGAATAATTTGATACTTATTATAACGGTACTTAATTAACATTCGAATCCCCATCACCGTCATGAAAACACAATACATGAAACCATATAAAAACCATTCACCAGCAGGATTCCCACTCAAAGACAAACTAACATTATCAACCAGCAATATTTGATTCACCGCAAAATCGGGCATAAAATAAAGCACGATATAAAACGTCACCAAATAACCAAAAACCAACCAAGCAATCCAACCTTTGTTTGTTGCCTGATTTTGAAAAATCCCATCGTTTTTAATTCCTGCAGTACCATCTATTTTAATAGCTGGTAGCAAAAAAAGTAAACCACCAAAAATCCCCAATCCAAAAGTTAACCAAAACAATGTTCCTTTATTTTCAGCAACAAACCCAGTAGCAGAGTTCCGAATTAATGGATAAGCATATTGCGCATGTTTCTTCGTGTCTTTAATCCAAAGCACCTTGCCCCATTCGGTATCAACTTTTTCTTTCGACGAACCAGATTCTTCTAGTGATTTAATAATTGCGCGATGGTAATCGTGCGATGCCTCAACTACAGTTAATAAAGCAGCAGATAATTCAAAGTGAGAAGCCCACTTCCCTACTACCTTCTTTTTCCCTTCTTCGGCTACAAACTCACTTTTAATCCATTTATCCGCTAGGAATTTTTCGAACTGAACTTCCGTCACTTCAAAATCCCCCATAAACGAAACAGCGTTAAACAAAGTAAAAGCTGCAAGGAAAATAACGAGTCCTGTATTTTTAATTCCCTTCATTATGACATAAATTTTAAAATGCGTTTCCAACTTTTTTTCTTCGGTTGAATCGCTGTTCCATTTTCTGCATTGAATTTGGCAACAATTTCCAATTCGTATTGCGTGTAAAATTCAGGATCGAAATTAGCATCTTTTAAATGCTCCAATACCAACTCTATTGATGCCGACTCGTTTAACCAACCATCAAACACGTTGTGGCGTAATCGTATTCCAAAAGTATTTATTCCAATAAATTTTCTCGATTTTTTTTCAAACACAAAGTGCATACACATTTTTCCTTTTTCATGCTCCCAATAAAAGTCTTTCTGACCCTCTGGAAGATTTGGAAAAACCCATCCGTAGGTTTGGTATTCAACATCAAAAAACTTTGCCGAGTTAAACCAATTACCAGGAGTGTATTCGCAAGGATGACCAGTAATGGTTTGCGCAACAGTTTCACCCATTATTCTACCAGTGTACCAAACTTGCTCTATCGAACGGCGACCTGCTACTGGTTCTTTAAACTCAGCACAATCACCAATCGCATAAACACCAGGAATGTTCGTTTGTAAATCTTTACCAACCAAAATCCCACGATTTGTTTCGAGTTCGGTATTCTTTAAAAATTTAATATTTGGAGAAACACCAGCAGTTAATCCAACCCATCCACATTCTATAATATCCCCCGATTTTGTTTTTATTGCTTTAACGCGTCCAGTTCCATCATCGATAATCTCGTCCAGTTCCGAACTTAATCTTAAATCCACATGATGTTCTTTCATGTGGCGCATAATCAAGTCCGATTCTTGTTTGGGTAAAACATTACCCCAAAACTGATTTTCACGCACCAAAAAAGTAACCGGTATATTTCGGCTCAATAACATTTCTGCCATTTCCACACCTATTAATCCCCCTCCCACAATTACTCCTCGAGTAATGTTTTGAGTGAATTGTTCCATTTTATCTAAATCTTGTTTGCTAAACAATCCACCAACTCCATCTAAATCCTGCCCTTTCCATCCAAACTTATTGGGTGTTGAACCAGTTGCTAAAATGAGTTGATCATATTTTAACTCCGAACCATCCGCAAACTTTAAATTTTGATCCGAGTAATCTATCTTTTCTACATACCCCTTTCTTAAATCAATTCTGTTTTTCTTCCAAAACCAAGGTTCGTAAGGTTGCGTGTGCTCAAACTTCATGTGCCCCATGTAAACATACATCAGTGCAGTTCGGCTAAAAAAGTAATCGGTTTCGGCTGAAATTAACGTGATTTGATAATCTGAATTTTTCCGAATATGCCTTGCAGCAGTTACTCCGGAAATTCCATTACCTATAATTGCAACATGAGTCATTGGGATGGTTTAACTTTTAACTGAAGTAAATATCATTTTTTAAATCCTATTAATCTGTCGGTGTTCCGACAAATCATTACCAATAAATAATTGATATTTACAATAATCACAAACCTACGGGTTTTAAATACAATTGTTTCGTGAAAAAGGTACTAACTATTACATTCTTACTTGCCTTGTTAAACACTTCGTTTTCGAATGTTCAGGTGGATTCCTTCTTAAAATCTGTAGTGAATAAGGGGCTCGTTAATTACGGGTTGATTCAAAAAGAAAAAACAAAACAATTAGATTCCTTAATTCAAAATCTAAACGCCGAGATCGTCAATAGTAACGCCGCACAATCAAAAGCAGCTTACCTCAACTTGTACAATCTTTTGGTGATAAAACAAGTGGTTACCAACTACCCTATTAACAGTCCCAATGAAATCCCTGGCTTTTTTGATAAAACTAAGTTTACCATAAAAAACAAAGCAACGACTTTAAACCAGTTAGAAAACAAAATCATCCGACCAACCTATAACGATCCTCGTGTGCATTTCGCATTAGTTTGTGGCGCAAAAGGTTGTCCGCCTATTTACCAGTTTGCTTTTTTTGCAGATTCATTAGATCAACAATTAGATCGAGTGACCACTGCGGCCTTAAATAATCAAAGCTTTATTCGATTTCAAAAAACAGGTGCAGCCGAAATTTCCGAAATATTTAAATGGTACGTTGCCGATTTTGGAGGAAATGAAAAAGGCATTAAAAACTTCATCAATAAATACCGAGGAACCAATAAGGTCCAGTCAATTAGCTATTATACTTACAATTGGGCGTTAAATGATTTTAAAACAGTTTCCGGATCAAATGTAGCGACCTATACCCCATCGGTATTGTTAAAAAAGAATCAATTTGAAATTCAGTTTTTTAATAATCTTTACACACAAACAGCTTGGAGAAACGATCAAGGGAAATTGGAACAATTAGGTTCACGAGGAAGTTGGAACACCTTGATGATGACGTTTAATTATGGCGTGTCTAAATCAGCCCGATTTAATGTAGGAATTGATGTCAACCTTCGATCTACCCATAACGATCAGGAAGACAGCAAAGCAATCGATATTTTTAAGTTTGCTCAAAACGATCAAAGTCGAACAACTATTTCTACCATCGGCCCAAAAATCAAATGGAACCCTATTAAAAAAATAAGCAATTTCTCTCTACAATCTGCTTTTTGGATTCCTGTTGCCGATAGTTTGGAGAACAAATCCAATCGCCCTTGGTTGGATTACGATCGCTATACTTGGTGGACACAGTTATTTTACGATAAGGCAATCGGAGCAAAATATCAATTCTTTGGTGAATTGGATTTCTTATTAAGATTTCCCGAAATTGGATCAAAAACCCCCTCTTCCGAAACAATATTTTCCACCCCAGCAAGTATCTTTTTTAGTTACTTCCCCTCCCCTAAAAGCACCATTTACATTCAGTACCAATACGCTCCAACAATCACCAGTTATCCATCTTATTACATGCAAGCAGGAATTGGCGGTAAATATCAAGTTCTATCCCAACTACAATTGGAAGCTTCTTACACCAACTTTTTTGCAGGACACACCCAAGGAGCTGGAGCTACGTTTAATGTAGGCTTAAGATATATCTCAAAATAAAACGGTTAAATACTTTTAATATTTATGAACAACCTAGAATTTTGTTGATTATTAATTAATAAAAAACCTTGCTTATTTTCAAAAACAGCGGTATTTTCGCGCCACACAATTTAACCACTATCATGAATAGAGATTCTCAAATTTTCGATTTAATCCAACAAGAAAACAAAAGACAGCTTGACGGGATTGAACTTATTGCATCAGAAAACTTTGTTTCAGAGCAAGTTATGGAAGCAATGGGTAGTATCTTAACAAACAAATACGCTGAAGGTCTTCCTGGAAAACGTTATTATGGTGGTTGTGAAGTGGTTGATAAAATTGAAACGTTAGCAATCGAAAGATTAAAGAAGCTTTTTGGAGCTGCATGGGCAAACGTCCAACCGCATTCTGGAGCACAAGCAAATATGGCAGTTTTTACTGCTTTTTTAAATCCTGGTGATAAAATTTTAGGATTTGATTTATCTCACGGTGGTCACCTTTCACACGGTTCTCCAGTTAACGTAAGTGGTAAATGGTTTGACGCTAACTTTTACGGTGTTGAAAAAGAAACAGGTTTAATTGATTTTGATAAAGTAGCCAACCAAATTTTAGAGCTAAAGCCTAAATTGGTTATCGCTGGTGCATCTGCATACTCAAGAGATTGGGATTACGCAAAAATGAGAAACGCATGTAATCAGGTTGGAGCAATGCTTTTAGCCGATATATCGCACCCATCTGGGTTAATTGCAAAAGGATTCTTAAAAGATCCAATGAAAGATTGTCATATCGTTACTACTACAACTCACAAAACTTTAAGAGGTCCAAGAGGTGGAGTTATTATGATGGGTGAAGATTTCGAAAATCCTTTCGGTTTCAAAACAATGAAAGGTGTTACAAAGAAAATGAGCCAAGTTTTAGATGGGGCTGTTTTCCCTGGAACTCAAGGTGGACCGTTAGAGCACGTTATTGCTGCTAAAGCAATCGCTTTCGAAGAAGCTTTATCTGATAATTATACTGATTACATGAAACAAGTGAAGTTAAATGCTTCAGTAATGTCTGATGAATTAATCAAAAAAGGATACTCTATTATTTCTGGAGGAACGGATAACCACTCTATGTTAATCGATTTAAGATCAAAAGACTTAACGGGTAAAGTTGCCGAGGCTGTTTTAGGTCAAGCACATATTACTACGAATAAGAACATGGTTCCTTTTGATGATAAATCTCCGTTTGTAACTTCAGGTATCCGTTTAGGAACTGGAGCTATTACATCAAGAGGTGTTAACGTTAACGAAATCGTTGAAATAGTTGACTTAATCGACGAAGCTTTAATGAACGCTGGTAACGATTCAAAACTATCTGCAATAGGACAAAAAGTAAACAGCTTAATGGTTGGTAAACCATTATTCGCTACTCCAGTTATTGGATAGGAATTTTACTTCTTTTAGAAGTTTACTATATTTTAAAAATCCCTCAGTGAAAACTGGGGGATTTTTTAATTACCTCAATGTCGTAACTACTTTTTAAATAAACGAACCCTTAAGAGAACTCTCTCGTAGGTAGATTATTTCTCACTCACTTTAAATATAATAGCTTTGTTTACAATTTGTATTTTCAAAAAAAGCACTAATCATATTAATTTTTAATGGGGTTTAAAGCTAAGCAGGTTCTATTTAAAATTAAATAAATATCATATTTATTTTGTCTAACAAAAATACGTAATAACTAAACAAAACTAGTATATTAGTAACACTTCACTCAGCATTACAATTGAATATGAAAGGAATTTTACTTAATAATTTAGGCTCACCAGACTCTACAGAAATTAAAGACGTTAAAAAGTATTTAGGAGAGTTCTTAATGGATGAGCGTGTTATTGATATAGCTTATTGGAAACGGTGGTTATTAATTAATGGAATTATTTTAAAAGTACGCCCTAAAAAATCTGCTACTGCTTACAAAAAAGTATGGTGGAAAGAAGGTTCTCCACTAGTTGTAATATCAAAAAGGTTTGCCGAAAAAATTACTGAAAAGATAGAAATACCGCTCTCTTTGGCAATGCGATATGGTTCTATGTCTATGGAGAAAGGCATAAAAGAATTGGTTGACCAAGGTGTTACTGAAATATTTTTAGTACCACTATACCCTCACTATGCAATGTCGTCCTACGAAACAGTAGTCACAAAAGCAGAAGAAATTTTGGCGGATAAATATCCAGATATAAAACTGGATGTTCTGCCTCCTTTTTACAATAAGCCCAGCTATATTAAAGCGATGAGTAACAACATTGCAAACCATCTAGAAAACTTTAATTACGATCATATACTGTTTTCTTACCATGGGATTCCTGAACGTCATATTTTAAAATCTGATGTAACAAAAAGTCATTGTAAAATTGATGGTTCATGCTGTGAAAGAAACTCTATAGCCCACCACTCATGTTACAGGCATCAGTGTTTTGAAACCACAAAGGAAATAGCAAAAAAATTAAATCTAAAAGAAGGTACTTACAGTAATTCTTTTCAATCCAGACTATTAAAGGATCCGTGGCTAAAGCCATATACAGACTTTGAGTTAGAAAAATTCCCGGTTGAAGGAAAAAAGAAGCTTGCGGTTATAACACCTGCTTTCGTGTCTGATTGCTTAGAAACATTAGAAGAGATTGCAATGGAAGGTAAAGAGGAATTCTTAAAGTTTGGAGGAACCGATTACAAACATATTCCTTGCATGAATGATAATGCTGAGTGGGTAGATGTTATGGTTTCTTGGATTAATGAATGGAAAACATCTTAACTAAATAAAAACTAATTATTTAATTCAACTTATGAAAAATTACTTAATTATAGGAGGATCATCAGGTATTGGAAAATCTTTGGTAAATCAGTTAGCATTAAAAGATTTTAATGTTTTTGCAACCTATAACAAAACCGAAATTAGCGCTTCTTCCCCAAATGTGCACTACCATCATTTAGATGTTACTCAAGAAGTTCTTGACTTATCATTTTTACCTGATCAAATAGATGGCTTTGTATATTGCCCTGGTAGTATCAATCTAAAACCATTTCATCGCATCGAGCCGTTAAATTTTTTAGAAGATTATCAACTTCAAGTTATTGGAGCTATAAAAATATTGCAACAAATACTTCCGAATCTAAAAAAATCAGACTCAGCAAGTATTTTATTTTTCTCTACTGTTGCAGTACAAACTGGTTTTAATTACCACACACAAGTTGCAGCCTCTAAAGGTGCAATTGAAGGCCTAACTAAATCTTTATCGGCTGAATTAGCGCCTAAAATCAGAGTAAATGCAATAGCCCCTTCAATAACAAATACACCTTTAGCTTCTAAATTTTTAAACTCAACTGATAAAGTATCGGCTAATTCAGATAGACACCCCTTAAAGAGAATTGGAAGCTCAGATGATATTGCAAACATGGCATCATTTTTATTAAGTGAGGAATCGTCTTGGATTACAGGGCAAATATTAAAAGTTGATGGTGGAATTTCATCGATTAAAACTTAAGAAATATTTATTTTTCTTGAAAAAAACCAGATAATTTAAACGTATTCAATTACAATTACTTTATGTGGTAAAAACCTTGTTAAATATTTTTTTTTTAGCTGAAACGTTGTAAACGATCAATTCTTATGATAAAAGTAATGTTATTCGTCTTAGGAATAGCTCTTGTAGGTTTTATTGCTGTACAGATATATGCCATGAAAGCACAAAATAAAATTGAGTCTTATTCATATACAGTGGATAAAAGTTATGGGAATTTCGAAATAAGAAGTTATGAAGCTAGCTTATTTACTTCGGTAAAACTACCGATGAAAAATTATAAGAAAGGATCAAGTGAAGGGTTTTCTATTTTAGCAGAATACATCTTTGGAGGAAATGATAAAAACGAGAAAATTTCGATGACTTCTCCTGTGACAGTATCATTAGAAGATACTATGACAATGATGTTCCTGGTACCAAAAAAATTCAACAAAGAATCTTTACCTAAACCCAATCAATCCAAGATTGAATTCAGAGAAGAACCTAAAAAAAATGTTGCAGCTATCACCTTTGGAGGTTGGGCCGATGATGAAAATATTGAAATTTATAAAAACCAGTTAATCAGTTTATTAAAGAAAGAAGGCATTAAGCACACAAATAAATTTTCCTTTCTCGGCTACAATCCGCCTTTTGAAGTTTTTAATAGAAAAAACGAAGTAATTGTTGAGTTATAAATATTTAAAAAATGAAAGCATAATGCTATCTATAACATTTTGAACGATTTCTTACTTGATAATGTAACGTAAATAACAATAAGCGCTAACTGTTCAACAATCAAAAACACGCAACTTTTGGACATCGTATATTATTATTTTAAAAGTCAGGTACGCGCCCCCTACTCAATACATCGAACAGAAGTGAGTGAAAACACATTATCTTATTGCTAAACTTAAAACATGAGTTTTTTAATTTACTATGAATCAAACTTGTCAAAAAATTAATCTCAATCAGCCATGTCCTGTTGCTTTTTCTAAACTTGACAAAGGTAATGGTGAATTTAATTGTGGTTCGTGTAAAAAGGATTTGGTTGATTTTAGAGGAAAGTCTTTTGATGAAATAAAAAACAAATCAACTGCTGGTACTTGTGGGATTTTTGATAAGCACCAAGTTAAATCCAATAATTTTGCTTTTATAAAACGGTCTGCTTTTAAAACATTAACCGTTTTATCACTAATGGGGTTCAATGTTAAACCATTACCTGCAAATGCGATAAGTTTTGAATCCCATTCAACGACAGAAACCCAAACTCTCTTAACTTCAACTGAAGGTGGCGATGACGATAGTAAGAAATCAAAAAGACGACGAAGAAGAGGACGATGGAATCCGTTTAGAAAAAAAAGAAAAGAGTTTCCTATCATTGGATGCCCTTCATTTTAAAAACACACTTAAGAACAAACTATAACTACCTAGTATAACCGAATTACATTGAACGCTATAACAAGACAGCATTAATTCTCAACCTTAAACAACTTCCATTCCGCTACACACCTAAAGCCTGTCCATGCATTTGGCACTTCATATTTAAAATCTTTACTTATTTGACTTTCTTCCATTTTACTATTAAAGCTCCCTCCTTTTGTAATTCCTTTTTCAGAAACTAATTCCGAAACATTATCGTGCATTGAATAAAGTCCCCAGCTGTTCGCTAAAGATTTATAACCAAAGGATGGTGAAATCAACAATATAGTTGAATCGTGCAAAACATTAATATTTTTGAGCGTTAAATGAAAATACCTAAATAACAATGAATCTTCATTAAGGTCTTTTTTAGTGTACTTTTTTGTACAATCAATTCCGTAAGGATATATAATTGAATCTAATCCGGCGTAAGCTAACTTCTCCCACTCCGATTTGGTAGGTAATCTATATTCTGGATAAGGCAGTAAAAAATCAGGTGCGCTGCGATCTGGATGACGGGCAAAAAGAAGACGCACTATTTTTCTTTCATTACAACCAAACGACATAA
>TARA_B110000116_G_scaffold144367_1_pt1 | contig 10220 bp, 9 predicted proteins | sample TARA_B110000116 | Tara Oceans TARA_B110000116 (sample SAMEA4397355) | marine metagenome | biome: Polar Biome; feature: [ZZZ] marine water layer (ENVO:01000295); material: water (ENVO:00002006), including particulate matter (ENVO:01000060) such as... | depth 199 m
TTGACCCTCTCGCAGATAAGATTCTTGTACTGTCTGCATTTATATCCTTTGCATTTATCAATATTATTGATTTTTGGATGGTTGGTTTAATAATATTTCGTGACTTATTTATTACTGGCTTACGTCTTATAATGTCTAGCAGTGGGTTTGAATTTGTTACGACAAGATTATCAAAATTTAAGACTGGATTTCAGCTAACTATAATTATTATTACGCTATTATTTATTAGCATTGATGCGTTGGATATAAATTTTTTTATTCCTACAATAGAAATGATTAAACAATATAAAATAATTTACATGTTGACAGCTTTTACAGCTATTTTTACCGCATATACAGGTATGATATATATCTATGATAACAGATTAGTTATACAAAAATTTATCAATGGTAATCAGTGACTAGATTTGCAGAAATAATATCGACGGTTTTCTATATTGGGCGTTTGCCATTTGCACCTGGTACTTGGTGCAGTTTTATTGCATTTTTAACTTGGTATTTTCTCAGGACGTATATTGAAGCAGAATTTATTTTATATGCTAGTCTTGTATTGTTCTTTATTGGAGTTGCAGTAACAACAGTTCATTCTGAAACATTGGGAGAAGAAGACCCATCTGAAATAGTGATCGATGAATGGGTAGGTCAATGGATAGCATTGTGGTTAATTCCACACTCATTTATTTGGGGTTTTACTTCTTTTGTCTTTTTTAGAATATTTGATATTCTTAAGCCTGGGCCTGTCGAATTAATGGATGAAATTAAATCTGGAACTGGGATTATGATGGATGATGTGGTTGCTGGAATATTAGCTCTTTTAGTAACTCAGAGTTTAGTCTACTTTATTTGATGAATGCGGCTCTCCTGACAATAGGTAATGAATTACTTTCTGGAAAAACCATTAACACTAACGCTAGTTGGATAGGCCATCATTTAAAAATATCGGGATGTGAAGTAGTCAGGCAATTAACTATAGCAGATAAAAAAGAGGATATTCTAGATAGTGTTTCCTCATTATTTGAGCTCCCAATCAATCTTATTTTGTGTACTGGTGGACTTGGTCCAACGCACGATGATATTACTAGAAATGTAATATTTCAATATTTTAATAGTAATCCAGTATTTGATGATGAATACTGGGAGAATTTAAAACTCCGATTCTCAAAGCTAGGACATCCAATACCTGATTCTAATAAATCTCAAGCAATAGTGCCTAATAACGGCGATGTTTTTCCTAACCCAATTGGGTCTGCGAGAGGTCTCTTATTCAGCGAAAATAATGTAACATTAATGGCAATGCCCGGTGTACCTGCTGAAATGAAAGCGATGATGAAAGAAACCGTTATTCCATGGGTTAGACAGAATAGTAAAGAAGAGATTTTTTCCATAAACATACGAACTACGGGCATACCTGAATCTGTGTTGTATGAAAAAATAAGATTTAAAGATAGCTTTCTAAATTCTATAGATCTAGGATATTATCCATCTGTATATGGGGTAGATATTCAAATTTCAGGGAAAAATAACTTACTATTAAAAGAAATGAGAGATCAAATAGTCGATTGTATAAAGAAATATGTTTACAATATTGGAGAAGACTCATTAGAAAACATCGTGGTTAATAAATTAATGAAAAAAAAATTGAGTATTTCTTCAGCAGAATCTTGCACTGGTGGGCTAATTGGACATCGGATAACACAGGTTTCCGGGAGCTCAGGCGTATATAAAGGAGGTGTAGTAGCATATAGTAATCAGGCTAAATTAAATCAGCTACATGTTCGTAAAGAAACTCTGGATAAATATGGTGCTGTTAGTGAGCAAGTGGCATCTGAAATGGCATCGCAAGTAAAAAATATTTTTGGTTCAGATATTGGTGTTTCTGTTACTGGTATTGCTGGACCAGGTGGTGGGACAAAAGAAAAGCCGGTAGGATTAGTTTATGTAGGCGTTTCAAATAGTAATGAAGTTACAACGAAGCAATTTAATTTTCATTCAGACAGAGAATCAAATAAGGTTCGCACTAGCCAAGCGGTGTTAAATTTGATTATGAAAAATATTTCCAATAATGAATAGTAAGCTTTTAAGAACATTCGTTGCCATAACTGCTCCTAGAACTGTGAAAGATATAAAGCAGATGCTTATTTCTACAATGGAAGATGATAAAGCCAAAATCAAATGGGTAAAAAACTCTAGTCTTCATCTCACTGTTAAATTTCTAGGTTATACTTCAGAGGATGATATAAAAAGTTTATGCAACGACATAGATATCCTGGTTAAAACACATAGGCCATTTAATATGTCAATATGTGGAACTGGATGTTTTCCAAATAAGAAAAAGCCTTCAGTCTTGCATTTAGGTCTCGAGGGGGATACAGATTCGCTGGATTCACTCGTGCGTAATGCAGAAGAATTATTTGTCAATAGAGGCTATCCTAAGTTGACTAATGATTTTATTCCTCATATAACATTAGCAAGGATAAAATACCCTCAAAAGTTTACTCCAGACATTACATCTTTTTTAAATTCATCATATGATAGTATTGATTTCCCAGTAAAACATTTGCAATTTTTTAGCAGTGAATTTCTACCTGAAGGAATATTTTATAATCTACTAGGCACTTTTCCACTTGCCGATGTTTAATTAAATAAAGGAACTAAAATGACTACAGACTCAAAAAAAGCTAAAGCATTAGATCTTGCGATAACACAAATTGATCGTCAATTTGGAAAAGGGTCTATCATGCGAATGGGATCTGACCATATAAGTATTAGCGATAATGTAATATCAACAGGATGTTTATCGCTAGATGTTGCTCTTGGGGTTGGTGGCATTCCGAAGGGTAGAATAGTAGAAGTGTTTGGCCCAGAGTCGTCTGGTAAAACAACGCTAGCCCTTCATGTCGTTGCAGAGGCACAGAAGGTAGGCGGATATGCAGCATTTATAGATGCTGAGCATGCTATGGATCCAGAGTATGCTAAAAATTTGGGGGTTAACCTAGATGAGTTACTTGTATCTCAGCCTGACTCAGGAGAGCAATCGCTAGAAATAACGGAAACATTAGTCAGAAGTGGAGCCATAGATATAATTGTTGTTGATTCTGTTGCTGCATTGGTTCCAAGGGCAGAGCTTGAGGGCGAAATGGGAGACTCACATATGGGCTTGCAGGCTAGACTAATGTCTCAAGCATTAAGAAAATTAACAGGAACTGTAAGTAAGTCTAATACAACGGTATTATTTGTAAATCAAATACGAGAAAAAATAGGGGTAATATTTGGTAATCCTGAAACAACACCAGGTGGCAGAGCATTGAAGTTTTATTCATCCATTAGATTGGAAATTCGTAGAATCACTAGCCTGAAAGATGGTTCCGATATAGTAGGAAATCGAACAAGAGTAAAAGTAGTAAAAAACAAAGTTGCTCCTCCATTTAAAAGTACAGAGTTTGATATTATGTATGGAAAAGGTATCTCAAAAGAGGGTGATATTGTTGACTTAGCCTTAAAAGGTGATATAATAGAAAAAACAGGTGCGTGGTTTGCATACGGAGATATGAAAATTGGACAAGGTAGAGAAAACGCAAAACAGTACCTTGCTGATAACGATGAGATCTATAATGAGATAATTAAAAAAGTCAGATCATTTATGGGTATAGATGGTGTCGAGGAAGTATAAAATACTTTCTATTTCCCTAAAAGAAAAAAAAAAGAATAGATATGTTATTACGCTCAGTAATAATAACACGTTTGAGGTTTCCGAAGACGTTTTAATAGATAAATCTTTGTACCTAAATAAAGAAATATATAAAGCTGATCTCGATAAAATTTTATTGAGTGAAAGTTTTTCTGGTATAAGAGAATCGGCATTGGTGTTTTTGAGTTATAGAATGAGAAGTAAAAAAGAGCTGTATCAAAAGCTAGTAAAAAAGGGTTACAAGAATGATATGGTTCTCGAAACAATAAGCGACTTTGAAAAAAAAGGTTGGCTTGATGATGAAAAGTTTGGGTTAGCCTATTCAAGAGAGCAGATTAACCGAAATAGCCTTGGTCCTATCGCTTTAAAGTATAAACTTAAACAGTTTTTGGATTCAGAAGAATTAATTCAGAAAATATCTTCTGCCATTTACTCAGAAATAGAAATCGAAGAGATAATAAAGAAGGTTTTACTCAGATATAAAGCATCGGTTATTGCTGATGATGAAAGATTAAAACGAAAATTGATCAATAAACTAAAAAGAAAAGGACATTATTGGCAGGACATTGACAGTGTGTTAAATAATTATTTATCCCCTCAAAATTTCAATTAGTATCCTTTAAAAATGTTTTACTTAAAGTAATAGATTCAATAGGATTTAATTCTCAATTTAATAATTTTTTCATACTGATTTATGACTGATTAATAAATTAATTAATTAATAAATAACATTATATATATATTGTATATTCATTTATAATTGAATTTATAGGATTTAAAAAGCAAGTATAAAAAAATGGGGCAGACTTCACAATGACCTCGGAACACAGTGAACGTCTACCCCTTCCACATACCAAAGGTACCAAACCAGCACCTTTATTGTTATAAGGTATATGATTATTTTTTATGAGTCAAGAAAAAATTGACAATAATCATAAATATATTTAACTGAAGATAGTACCGAGGGAGGGACTCGAACCCCCACGGGCTTACACCCACCAGATTTTGAGTCAGGCGCGTCTACCAATTCCGCCACCCCGGCAAATCATCTTCATACAGCATATAAGTTATTTTATTATTTATCCATTAGTCAAGTCTATAGGTAGATAATTGGTATAATAATTATTTAACATTAAATTGCAGTGATATATTTTTCTAATGAACCTTTGAAAGTGAAAGATAATTCATATCAAAAAGGAGAAACTAATATGAGCTACACACCTGAATTATTATTAAATAATAAAAAAAATTATCCTAATGAACCAGCCTTGTCGGTTAAAAATGGCGGTATCTGGAAGACTCAAACCTGGTCTGAATATTATGACTGTGTTATGAAAATTTCTAAATCACTTATTGCATATGGCCTGAAGCCTGGAGAAAAAGGTTCGATATATAGTTATAATCGAAAAGAGTGGTTTGGGTGTTATAGTGCACTGCAGATGATCGGCAGCGTTTCTGTTGCGGTTTATCATACGTCCTCTGCGCCAGAGGTTGAGTGGGTAGTTGGTAATTCTGACTCTAGGATTATATTTGTAGGAAATAATCCAAATGATAATGACGAAAAAGAAAAGATGCCAATACACAGACTTATGTCTGTTATTGATAATCTAGACTTAGTCAAAACGGTGGTTTTGATGGGGTCTGATGTAGAAAAAATTGATCATGAAAAAATAATTTCTTGGGATCAATTTATCGATAAAGGTAAATCCATTGATGAAAAAGAAGTCATGGAGTTAATGAAAACTATTAAAGGTGAACATACTTCCTCGCTTATTTATACTTCTGGTACCACTGGGAACCCAAAGGGTGTTGAGCTTACGCACAAGAATTTTGAGATCGAGCTTGATTCAGTTTCAGAAGTTTTAAAGTTCGACCAAGGTGAGAGATACGTTTCTTGGTTACCTCTAGCTCATGTATTCGGACAATTAGTTGACAACCATTATTGGGTTAAAAGAGCTATGCATATGTCTGTTGTTGATAACCCTTTGAACACTGTTGACTATGCTAAAGAAATACAGCCACATCTTTTTATAAGTGTTCCTAGAATATATGAAAAAATTTATTCTAATCTGAAATCTGCTATTGACTCAAAGGCCATTCTTAGGATTGGGCTATTGATTCCTGGCTTGTCTTCGATATTCAAGAAAAAATTAAAAGAAGCAGCCGGATTTAGTAACGCTCGTTTTGCAATTTCTGGCGCAGCTCCGATTAATCCTGATATACTTAAACTATTTCAGAAAATAGGGATACCTCTCTTTGAAGGATATGGCATGACAGAAAACACTGCTGGAATAACTATAAATTATCATGGCAATAATAAAATTGGATCAGTAGGAAAATGTATGCCATTTTTTGATATAAAAATTGCTAAAGATGGGGAGATATTGATTAAAGGTGATAATGTAATGAAAGGGTATTACAAGAACCCTGCAGCCACCGCAGAAACATTGATTGATGATTGGCTATATACTGGAGACGTAGGAGAAATTGATTCAGAAGGATATCTGAGCATTACTGGGCGAAAAAAAGAGATATATGTTAGCTCCAGTGGTAAAAATGTTGCTCCTTTAGTCATTGAAGAGACCATGAAATCTATTCCCGTTGTTTCTCAGTGCTTTTTAGTCGGAGATGGGCGTAAATATTGCAGTGCGTTAATTACTCTTGATATGAGTGTAATACTAAGAGATAAAATTGGAATAGAACCTACGAAGATACCAAAAGATCCAGCTGAGCAGATCCAAATGATAATCCATAGCGGCAAAGATCTGTCTGATTATACGGATAGTAAAGAAGTATATGAGGAGATATCCAAAGAAATAGATAGACTTAACTTAAACTTTTCAAATCCAGAACAGATAAAGAAATTTTCTATTTTACCCCGTGACTTCTCAATAGATGAAGGAGAGCTGACTCCTACCCTGAAAATTAGAAGAAAGCAGATTAATGATAATTGGGTAACTATTATTAATGATATGTATGACGAATAGATAATTGATGTCCGATAAAGTTACTTTTTTAGGCTGTGGATCCTGGGGCGCAGCTCTTAGTTCTATATTAGCAGAAAAAGGTATTTCAGTAAACTTCTGGCATCGTGATAGTCAGGTAATTGAGGAAATGACCAAATCACGTAAACATTATCTACTGCCATCAGTGATATTCCCGGATTCTGTTAACTTTTTTTCTAATATTGAAAATTCTATTCAAAATATTGACACAATTGTTATCGCCGTACCATCGCAACATGTACGCGAGGTACTATCTAGAGTAGAATCGAATATCAAAAAATCAACAAATATCATTAATATCGCAAAAGGTATCGAGAATAATAGTTTGATGACGATGAGCGAAGTAATAGTGGACGTGTTAAAAATGGACGTGAATATTGCTACTTTATCGGGACCTAGTCATGCTGAAGAAGTTGTAGATGGTAATCCAACAGCAGTTGTTTCAGCGTCTGAGGATGTATCGACTGCAAATTTTGTTCAAGATTTATTCTCTACTAAAAAATTTAGAGTTTATACAAATACGGATATCAAGGGAGTTGAGATTGGTGGGTCAGCAAAAAATGTAATCGCAATTGCAGCTGGATTTTGTGATGGCGCTGGATACGGTGATAATACAAAATCCGCACTTATTACCAGAGGTATAAATGAAATATCCAGACTAGGAAAAGGTTTTGGTGCTGAATCACAAACATTTTTTGGGCTTACAGGAATAGGGGACTTAATCGTTACATGTGATAGTATTCACAGTAGAAATAGAAGACTAGGTGAATTAGTTGGACAAGGAGAAGATTTATCCAAAATAATGGCTCAGAGTCACATGGTGGCAGAAGGTGTTAAGACAGCACACTCAATATATAACCTTAAGTCTAAACTTGATATAGAAATGCCTATTTGCGATTCGGTTTATCGAGTTTTATATGAAAACAGTAATCCGATAAAAGAAGTTGATAGCCTAATGAGGAGAGGTCTAAAACCAGAATATTTAGATTAACATCAAAGTATTTTACATTATATAATACTATTAAGATTATTTTAATTAAAAAATAAATAGTCTATATTTGGTGGCTTTATCGACGAGAATTAAACTGTATACCTTCGTAGTTCAATGGATAGAACAAGTGCCTCCTAAGCATTAGATGCAGGTTCGATTCCTGCCGAGGGTACTATAAACAATAATTAGGAATTAAAATAAAATATGTTAAAACCAAAAAGAAAAATTACTCGTAAAGAAATAAAAAGAGATCCATTTCTTGAAACTATAGATAAGATTGAATATAATTTTGAACAAAATAAGAAAATATATTTAAATATTGCTATAGGTGTGATAGGTGGAATTTTTCTTATAAATATCCTTCTAAATAAACAGGAACAGAAAGATATTGACTCAAACTCTGCTTTAGGAGTGGCTTTGGTTGCCTTTGATAATGCAGACTACGATAATGCAAAATTTCAATTTGAAAACATAGTATCAGACTATTCAGGTACGAACAGTAGTAATGTAGCAAACTATTATTTAGGAAAAATCTACTTTGACGAAAAAGATCTAAATAAATCAGAAGAATATTTAAACAAATATCTCAACGATGCAGAGCCGAATGTTCTTGTTCCTGGTGCCATTAAAATATTATCAAGTATTGCATTGAATAATAGTGAGTATGATAATGCATTAAAGCTTCTGGATAAGGGAATAAGATTGAACTTGAATGCAAATATTATAAATGACTTTAAACTATTAAAAGTTTCTATATTAAAAGAGCAGGGAAAGTTAGAAATCGCACTAAATATTCTTAATAATATTTTATCAGATGAGAGTCTACCAAACCATATAAAACAACGCAGTGAGGAGTTAATGGGTATGATGTAGATTATTAATTGTTCTATTGTAATAAAAGAACAAAGTTCATAATTTTAGATGATGAAAAGTGGGTTGAAAGGCCCACTTTTGTTTTATAGACTATGGATAACTTAAGACAAATTATTGAAACACACATTTCGCCAGATATTGAATTAATATCGATAAAATATGATGCGAGGTCAGGCTTTGTTCGAGTTATTATTGATTCTGCTGATGGTATATCAGTCGATAAAACGGCTATCTTAGCAAAAGAAATAAAAAATAATGAAGAAATAATATCGAATTTTCCTCAGGGTATAAGGATCGAGGTTGGAACTCCGGGGTTAGATTCAAATCTAGAAAAAATTTTTCAGTTTAAAAAAAATATAGGTAGAAAAATAGAATTAGAATATCTTAATAAAGATAGTACAGTTAAAGAGACGTTTTTATTGTCATATGTTGATGATGATGGTATATCTGTTGAAAAAGATACTGATAAAAATAACATCAACTATAATGACATTATTAGTGCTAAAGTTAAAATTTCATTTGATTAGTGTTTAGGAGGAGTTTTGGTTAATAGAGAATTGATAGAAGTGTTTTCTGAGATCGCCAGAGAGAAGAATGTAGAAAGATCTGAGCTAGCCACAATTTTAGAAGAATTATTCTTATATATAATTGAAAGAGAATATGGAGACTCATCTAATTGTAGTTGTATTGTTAATCTTGATAAGGGAGAGATTGAAATATATGCAGAAAAGACAATTGTTGAAGAAGTAGATGATTATAAAGTAGAGATTACGATTGATGAAGCTAAAGAGAAGGAGCCTGAGGCAGCTGAAGGCCTTGTGGTTGGTGATGTATTTGTTGAGGTTATTGATTTAAGGGTTTTTGGAAGAAGAATAATAAATACTGCTAAACACTTTTTTTCTCAGAAACTAAGAGATGTTGAGAGAAACTATATTTATGAAGATTATGCAAATCGAATTGGTGATATTGTAATAGGGATTGTTCATCAGGTTCAAAGAGATAATGTATTTATTAATATAGATCAAGCAGAATTAAGGCTACCAAAAAATGAGCAAATACAATCCGAAAGGTATAGACGAGGAGACACCGTACGTAGTGTTATAAAATCTGTAGAAATCACGTCAAAAGGCCCAGACATTGTTGTAAGTAGAAGTGATAACTATTTTTTAAATAAGCTATTTGAGATGGAAGTTCCAGAGATTGAAGACGGCATTATTGACATAACATCGATTGCTAGGCATCCTGGAGAACGCGCTAAAATTATCGTTCAATCTAATGACAGAAGAATTGATCCTGTTGGAGCTTGTGTCGGTATGAGGGGAAGTAGAATTCAGGCTGTGGTTAGGGAGCTCAATAACGAAAAAATTGATATTGTTAATCACAGTGAACAGCCAGAAATATTGATTACAAGAGCACTCTCTCCATCAAAGCCTATAAACCTATATATAGACGAAGAAAAAGAATACTGTATTGCTATTTTTGAAGATGAGAATCTTGACTCAGCAATCGGAAGAAGTGGAATGAATATTAATCTTGCTTCTAGAGTAACAGGATATAGAATAGACGCATATGGAGTAAATCAATATAAAAGGTTGCAAGATGATCAAAATACTAATCTGACTAAAATTGATGGAATTGATGAGGATATAGCAAATTCTTTATT
>TARA_B110000116_G_scaffold34576_1_pt1 | contig 10220 bp, 9 predicted proteins | sample TARA_B110000116 | Tara Oceans TARA_B110000116 (sample SAMEA4397355) | marine metagenome | biome: Polar Biome; feature: [ZZZ] marine water layer (ENVO:01000295); material: water (ENVO:00002006), including particulate matter (ENVO:01000060) such as... | depth 199 m
AGATCGCACTCGAGCCCTGACCCGTCCTCCATCTATATCTGATATAATCTTCTCGTAATGAACTGGGATAGATTCTCCACATAATGATTCCAAATGGTCCTTCAAAAGCTCATCCTCAAAATCGTTAAGACCAACTTTCTCTTTTGAAACACCGATTTTCTGTCCATAACTCTCAAAGAGTTGGTCAGGGAAAAGACCGCTGAAAATCGCATTCCTGCAGTAAGGCGTTGCGGTTGGTAAAATGGAATAGTGATAAGATTCCTGGATTTCAAAATAAGGGACCAACAGCGGTGCTATCACTTTCCATTGATCCATCCGGAGGCAATCCAACAGTACAAACATTACTGAAGATTTCCCTAAGATAGGTGCCAAATACTTCCCTACTAGATCCACGGAAAGTGAAGGCCGTCCCTTCCTGGCTCCTTGCATCCATTTCGGATACTCGGATTTTATCCAGGATCCAAAATCTTTGCGAAGATCAACCAACAGAGATTGTACGGTGTCCAGTAAGCCCTCTTCGTTGGAATATTCGAGACGGACATGCCAATCGGTCAATTCAATATATAGTTCAGCAAACTCCCTTTCAGTCTCAGCCGTTTGCAGTCTCCGAGAAAGCGTCGGAAAGTGTTCTGCAAAATCTCTGGTCACATGTTCCTGACGAATTGACGATCCTTCCAGAACCCTTGTGACGGCCGAAAGCACCTGCAGAGGACTGACTGGTTTGAGCAAGTAGTCATCAGCTCTGCGACCAATAGCCTCCTTCATTGTACGATCTTCTTCGGACTTAGTAACCATAACCACCCTAGTCCTCAAATTCTTTTTACGAACCAGGTCGAGTATCTCCAATCCACTTCGTCCAGGCATCTGTTCATCAAGAAGAAGCAGGTCATAATTGTGCCTGTCTATAAGTACCAGTGCGTCATCACCATTTGTTATTGCGTCCACGTGATATCCCCTATCTCTCAAGAACAACAAATGGGGCCTGAGATGGTCGATTTCATCATCAACCCAAAGGATGTGTTTTGGTGATAAGTTCATAACATATCAGTCCAACGCCTTAAAGGTCCAAATAGTGTTACAGCTAAAGAGCTGCTCAAATTTTCTTCTAGAAAAGCTATACCGAATCCAACTAGATATACAGCTTTACAGTGAGTCCTCTTTCCGCCAAACAGTGCTGTACATGATAACTTAAAATCAACTGTTTGTTTTTTCCAATTGTACAAATGCATGAGCTTTTAGCTGGCCACATGCCGCATCTATATCTCTGCCTCGTGTCTCCCTGACAGCCACTGAAACACCCCTCTTCTGAAGTCTGTTTGCAAACTCTTGAATCCTCCCTTGCTTCGAAGAAGTCCAATCATTCTGAGGAATGGGATTAAAAGGAATTAAATTGACGAAAGCATGCAATCGAAGAGCGATTTCTCCCAAGGGATCGATAAGATCCAAACCATCATTGACTCCTTCGATCATGGTATACTCCAGGGTAACTCGTCTACCTTTATCTTTTTTGAAATCCTCTATAGCCTGCAGAACCTCTGGTAACGCATAGCGCAACTCCAGGGGTATTAGCTGGCTCCTCAGGTCACTTACCGGTGAATGGAGTGACAATGCCAATCCAAATTGTTCTGGACGTTTTCCTAGTGCAACAATTCCTGGAACAAATCCAACCGTTGAAATAGTAATTCGACGAGCACCCACCCTGTAACCTTGGTTCAGAATCGTCAAAGAATTTGGAAGAGCACGCCTGTTTGCAAGGGGCTCGCCCATACCCATAAACACAATATTAGTTATGGAGCCATATTCCTGTTCCCGTGCCCAACGCTGCGAAGCACGATACTGGCCTACAATCTCTCCAGCTGTAAGTTGTCTCTTGAATCCTCCCCAGCCTGTAGCACAAAAAGTGCATCCCATTGCACAACCCACTTGAGAAGAAATGCACAGTGTAAGCCGCCGATCTGCTGGGATCAGCACGGACTCTATTAATTCCCCATCTTTAAGGAGCCAGAGATGTTTGGCGGTGCCATCCTGGCTGACTTGCAATAATTTAGCAGCCGGCTGATCTATCTCAAAAGCATCCTCGAGAGCTGTCCGTTCCTTTTCAGGCAAATTTGTCATTTCTATAAAGTCATTGGCCAACCCATCATACAACCAAGACTCTACTTGTCCGATACGGTAATCGGGTTGACCTCTTTTAAAGAAATGTTCACCTAATGACAAACGTAGTTTCTCTGGAGTCATTGAAAGTAGGTCGAGCCTTACCTTTGTGGAGGACGCACTCATTCTCTACTCCCTGAAAATTTAATGATACAATGATGATTCTTACTGTCTATCTGGACACAACTACATTCTAATAGTGTAAAAAAACCAACTGCTGACCGCCTTGCCAGCTCTTGTGGCTGGATCAAATATCCACTCTGTCGCTTGTTCAATCAACTGACTATAAAAGCTACTGCTCATAGTAGGAGATACTATTCGAGTAGAATCCGAGACGACTCGACCCTCTTCATCTATAAATACTCCAATTTCAATCTCTTCAATATCCAGTCCCCCAATAAATTGAGGGACCACTATCCCTCTAGGTAAAGGAGGTGTAGTGGGAGTCGATCTGGCTCCAAGACCTTGGTTTCCAGCAGTAGGGATAGTTAAAAGCGATCTTTCTTTAGCATAGCCCAGAACATCTGAAAATGGTGACGATACTTCGATCGAAGGTATGACTTCCATTTCCACACTAGGTAGTACCTCTAAAACAATTCTGGGGGTCACTGGCCTGACCACTTGATTTTGAGCTGGAGGCTGTATTCTAACAACCTGAATCACACTCAATTCACTTTGGTCACCTGAATTGTCAACACCTTGATTATCTGCAGCAGGGAGGGTAAAGATCTCCTCTCCCCACCAATAAATCGAAAGTGTGAGGTGTAGCATCACAGATAGCACAAAACTAATCAGCCACACCTTGCTTTCTCGAAAGCGTCTGTCAGAATTTCTCACTCTGAGACCATGAACATTTTACCTAAAGAAATGACTTCTTCCATATTTCTTCCTTCACTAGTGGCATTACCAAGAATTACTTTCCATTACAAAGCTCAACAGCACTTGCCACGCTATTTCCTCTTATACAAGTTCCACTTCTCCCATAGGAATTGACAAGTGCACATTTAAGAGCCAAAACTAACTATGAGTGAATCAGACCAGAACTTCCCCAAGGGTATCAGAACCAATTACCCAAAACGTCCCACCATCGACGAAGATGCTTGGTCTAAAATTCGGGCTTCACAAGAGCGAATGAAGGATCGAGAGTTCGTTCGCTTTTCAGTATTCAAAGTCGACCCTAGTTGGCGACGACTTGCGGCCGATGAACGTAAAAGCCACAAGGACGAGTTTGAAACTCTAATAGCTACAAAAGTGCGGGAGATGATGATCTATTCGTATGCCTTGGTTGGGACACGAGGAGATGCGGATTTCGTCCTCTGGCAAGCCAGTAAAGACCTAGATCAACTCCATGATTTAGCTTCTACTATAAACCATAGCAAGTTAGGCGGGTATCTATCCCTCCCATATTCTTACTTTGCCATGACCAAGCGGTCAATTTATTTGAACCGTTATGAAGAAGAATACATCTCGCAGTATGGAGGAGAGGAAACTCTCGACACTGCTCGCATTGCTATCAATCCCCAGGGTTCAAAATACCTATTTGTCTACCCAATGGTGAAAACAAGGGATTGGTATAAACTCTCCCACGAAGACCGGCAGCGTATGATGGACGAACATATCCGAGTAGGACACAAATGGCCGGACGTAAAGTTGAACACCACATATTCCTATGGTTTAGATGACCAGGAATTCGTGGTCGCCTTTGAAGGGGATCATCCTGGTCGCTTTCTGGATTTATTAATGGCTCTTCGTTTAACTGAAGCTTCCGCCTACACCCTGTTCGACGTACCAGCGTTTACCGGACTAGCAAGATCTTTAAGGGATACGTTGAACTCCTTAGGATAAAAGTGCTGTAGTGACTATGAAAGAAACCGATATATCAACTAGTAACCAAAGTTCTCTAAAATCCAAAATGGTCAGTTTCTATAAGCTGACCAAGCCAGGGATCACCCTGTATGTCATGCTCACGGCTGGGGCCAGTCACTATGTCGCCGTTCAAGGAAACGTTGTACCCCAGACCCTAGTAGCAACGTTAGTTGGAATATTATTGGGATCAGCTGGATCTCTTTCTCTTAATCAATACTTGGAACGAGATCTAGACGCGTTGATGATCCGAACCCAATCCCGCCCATTACCTTCAGGCCATCTGAAACCATACGAAGCGTTATTCTTTGGTCTGACTTTAGTATTAACGGGTACCGTTTACCTGACCCTGACCGTGGGCGGGTTGCCCGCGTTTCTAATGGCTCTGTCAGCTGGAATATATCTTTTTGTCTACACTCCACTCAAAACAAGATCTTACTTAGCTACTTTAGTTGGAGCCATCCCTGGTGCCCTTCCTGTGTTGATAGGTTGGAGTGCCGCTACCGGAAATATAGAGTTTGGATCCGTACTAATCTTCGGTATCGCATTCCTGTGGCAGTTGCCCCACGTCCTCGCTCTCAGTTGGTTGCTCAGAGAGGACTACAGTAAAGTCGGTTTTTTGCTGACCCCCCCAACAGATCCCCAAGGGCAACGAATCGGCAGGCACATGGTCTACCACTCGGCTTCACTTTTGTTTGTTAGTGGACTACCCACCCTAATAGGCATAACTGGAGGACTATACCTGCTGGGAGCGGTAATCCTGGGGATAGTAACGCTAACACTATCAGTTTCAGCTGCAATAAAAATGTCTGAAGTATCTGCCAGAAAAATATTCTTGTGGTCACTTCTTTACCAGCCCTTCTTACTCAGCCTGCTCCTGATTGACTCGATTCGCTAACAATTTCACCTGAGAGCATTCATGTTGCACAAACTATTTTTGACTATGCTTTTATCTTCTGCTGTATGTTCCCAAACCCTTGTGGGACAAGATAATAAACGCCCAAGAGCAAGAGACCTTGGTATCGAAGTTGGTATTTTTTCTCCAGGGACATTGAATGCCATTACAGACGTCGCGGGTGTCCGTGTCAGTCACGTTACCGTAGAAAATGGAGATGACATCAACACTGGTGTTACTGCTATTTATCCTCACAACGGGAGTATCTATCATGATCGCGTCCCTGCCGCCATCCATGTGGGAAACGGCTATGGAAAACTTTTAGGAGTCACTCAGATACGCGAGCTTGGCGAGCTCGAAACGCCGATACTGTTGACATGCACACTATGTGTTTGGCAGGTCGCAGACGCAATGGTCGAATGGCTACTTGAACAGCCAGGCATGGAAAATGTACGATCCCTCAATGCTGTAGTAGGTGAAACCAATGATGGAGGACTCAACAACATCAGGAGTCGTCCGATCAAAAATGAACATGTTAGGCAAGCCTTGACAACCGCCCAATCTGGCCCCGTGGAGGAAGGATCTGTAGGGGCTGGAAAAGGCACCAGAGCTTTTGGGTGGAAAGGTGGTATAGGAACCAGCAGTAGAGTCTTACCTGAAAGTTTAGGAGGGTTCACAACTGGAGTACTGGTGCAATCTAATTTCGGTGGAATATTAACGATTAATGGAGCTCCGGTCGGCCAAGAAATGGGCCGCTACTCCTTCAAGGAAAACCTCGGTCTCAGCAAACACCCCCCAATTAAAGATTCGGATATGTCTGGTTGGGACAGTGCTGATGAAGGCCAAGGATCTATAATGATTGTCCTAGCTACCGACGCACCCCTTTCTCCCCTTAAGCTGGAGAGACTCGCAAGAAGAGCAATAATGGGACTAGCCAGGACTGGTTCATTCGCTGGCAACGGAAGTGGGGATTACGTAATTGCCTTCTCTACGGCTAACGAGGTGCGTCGACCACAGAATCACTCTGTACTGCAATTAAAAGAAATCTCTAATGACCAAATGTCTGCCCTGTTCCAAAGTGCTGTAGAAAGCACCGAAGAAGCTATCTACAACTCCATTCTGAAAGCGACTACGGTTTCCGGAATGGGGAGAACTGCAGATGCTATAGATCTAAATATTCTTGCCGAAATCCTGAGGAGATTCAACGTTACGCCCTAAATGATCATCTATCTAGTAGGTAGCATAGACTTTTCAAACTAGGAAATAGAGTCCATCAGCTCTAAAAGCTCACTAATCAGAGTTTCCCCCTTATCTTTAGCATAATAACGCCGAGTGTGCATAGAGCGCTCTTCGGAAGTCATATTAATCCCCGTCTCCATAAACCATTCCTGTATGGGCCTGGGCCTGGGGCCCCACCATCCCTTTTCCATAAAATTCTCGTCTAGTAGGATCACTATCGGGATAGACCGACTTCTACCGTTAGTTAAATGGGCATCCATAATATCTAAATTCTCGTCTCTCGGTAGAACCCTAAGGGTCACATTAGAGGCCTTGGCTGCTAAACAGGCCACCACTGGAACCAAATTGACTGCATCACCGCACCAGTCTTCTGAAAGCACTAACAAGTGCCAATTCCTGACACTACTTTCCAACTCCCTCAGGGCATGCTCTGAAATCCTGGCCCGTTCATAGACTTGATGCCACAATTCTTTATTCTTCTGCACAGTTTCAAGGTATTCAGAAAATTCCAGACCTCTCGTGTAATGGTCTTGCATCAGGAAGTTGAGATCATTTTAGCCATTTTCTTCCTCATTACTGGATCCAGGTACCTCTTTCTCAAACGAATCGCGTCAGGCACTACTTCTATCAACTCATCTTCAGCTATGAATTCTAATGCCAGCTCTAAAGTCAACTCTCGCGGAGGTTCTAGCTTGATATTTTCATCGGATGATGTGGTCCTCATATTAGTCAATTTTTTCTCTTTGCAAACGTTGACATCCATATCTCCTGGCCGAGCGTTTTCACCTACGATCATACCAGCGTATACTGGATCAGTGGGACTCACTAACATCTTAGCCCTCTCTTGTAAATTAAAAAGAGCAAACCCCACAGCTACTCCTTGTCTGTCCGCGACTAACACGCCCCTTTTTCTCCCTATCAGATCTCCAGCATGGAGGCCATACTCTAGAAACCTGTGATGCAAAATACCCTCACCTCTTGTATCAGTTAAAAATTCTGATCTGTAGCCAAAGAGTCCTCTAGTCGGAACCTTAAACCGGATGTGGACTGACCCAGAGTCAGTATTCCTCATCTCAATCATTTCACCTTTGCGAGGACCCATTTTTTCCATCACAGCACCGACATAGGCTTCTGGAATCTCGATGGCGACTTCCTCGAAGGGTTCCAATATGCCTTCTGGGCTATGCTTTTTAATCACCTTAGGCCTTGATACTTGGAACTCATAGCCTTCTCTGCGCATAGTCTCCATTAGAATAGATAAGTGCAACTCCCCTCTTCCTGAAACAGTAAAAGTGTCTGGACCTCCATCTTCTTGCACTCTCAGGGCGACGTTCCGCTCAAGTTCTCTTAGTAACCTTTCTCGTATCTGTCTTGTAGTAATAAATCGTCCAGATTTTCCGGCAAAGGGAGAATTATTGACCATAAAGTCTACCGAAAGGGTCGGTTCCTCTACTGCTATCCCCCTTAACCTTTCCCCATTTTGTAGATCTGAAATAGTTTTTCCAATTTCTACGCCATCGATACCGGCAATTCCAATAATATCACCAGCAGAAGCATCTTCAACCTCTATCTTCTGCAACCCTTCAAATCCGTATATTTTGGTAACTTTCGCTTTGGTGCCTTCATCCAAGGGTACTTCACCAGGCTCACCAAGCGGAAGCAATAATACTTGGTCGCCTACAGCTACAACTCCACGCTCGATTCTTCCAATCCCTATACGACCTACGTAGTTGGAGTGATCCAATGTGGAAACTAACATCTGGAATGAACCAGATGTATCGACATTCGGAGAGGGGATAGACTCTATAATCTTGTCAAAGAGCAAGCTCAACCCATCTCCGACTACTGTAGGATCGGTAGTCACCCACCCATCTCGTCCGATAGAGTACAGAAATGGAGAGTCCAGCTGAGATTCCGAAGCATCTAAATCCATAAACAACTCCAGAACTTCGTCGTGAACTTCGATGGGGCGCGCATCGGATCGATCAAGCTTATTAATAAGTACTATCGGTTGGAGGCCTAAATCCAATGCCTTTCTGGTTACAAATCGCGTTTGAGGCATCGGACCCTCTGCTGCATCTACAAGCAACAGGACTCCGTCCACCATTCTTAGGATCCTCTCCACTTCTCCACCAAAATCAGCATGGCCTGGTGTATCTACAATGTTGATTTTCGTATCCTTCCAACGAATTGATGTATTCTTAGCGAGGATAGTAATCCCTCTTTCTTTTTCCAGAGGATTAGAGTCTAAAACTCGATCTTGCACTTTCTCGTTTTCCCTAAACACACCCGTTTGTCTGAGCATTTGGTCCACTAGGGTCGTCTTACCATGATCGACATGAGCTATGATCGCGATATTAGTTATTTTCATATTATTGACTGAATACATTTCCCGAAAAGAGAACTATTTCCAACTTGAAAGAACGCACTTTCAAATGGCTAGATGAAAACTCGTAAGATCAGAGGACAGAAGGAAGACAAGAAAATGTTATTAGTCATCCAAGATATAGCTAAAGACCAAGGGTGCTACTATAGAAGCATCCGAATTGATCGAGAAATACGGAGTGGTTTTAGTGATTTTCCCCCAGGTAATTTTCTCCTCTGGAAGAGCTCCGGAATAACCCCCATATGAAGGTGTTGAATCTGTAATTTGGGCAAAGTATCCCCATGCGGGGACATCCTCTTTAAGATCTTGGACAAGACAGGGTACAGCACAAATCGCAAAATCCCCGGCTATGCCACCGCCAATTTGAAACAAACCTACAGAGCTATGCGGAGGATTCCCGATGGTTTGTTCAATATACCATTCCAATAAATGTTGAAACTGCTCAGTCCCAGACCTTACGCATGAGTGGTCCTTTACCCGTCCCTTAACAATGTTCGCAACGAAAATATTCCCCATGGTAGAATCTTCCCATCCTGGTGTGTAAACTGGAATTTCCGCCTCTATAGCTGCTAACACCCAAGAATCCTCAGGATTTATTTGGTAGTCATCAATCATCCCTGGGGTCTGCAATGCCTGGAAAAGAAATTCCGAAGGAAATTTTCTTTTTCCTGACTCACATGCACTTTGCCAAAGGCCCACCAACACATCTTCAACATTCCTCATGACGTCTTCGGGGATACAGGTGTCCGTCACCCTATTCATTCCCCTATTGTACAGTTGCTCTTCCTCTTCTGGACTCAGACCCCTCCAGTTATCAATGACCTCATAATCCCCATGAGCGAGCAAGTTAAAAATATCCTCTTCTAGGTTAGCTCCAGTGCACGAAATGGCATGAACTTTTTTCTCTCTTATCATCCGCGCAAGACTGATCCCTAGCTCTCCTGTGGACATCGCTCCTGCCAAGGTCACTAGCATCTGTCCTCCCTGGTCCAAATGACTGCAATAGGCCTCTGCAGCCAAACGGGTCTCCCTGGCATTGAAATGCAAGTAGTGACGGCTCATAAATTGGCGAATGTGTCCCATGGGAAACCCCTTAATTCCTAGTTGCTTTTTTCTATAGCGTGTTTAGGTGTAAGTAGTATAGAAACACCAATGAACATAAGACATACCTCTTATGATCCTCTCTCATCTACATATGCTCATTATGTATCCAGTTGTAATAGTGGCAGGGACATTTTAGGGACAAACACTTTTAGTGGAGATAACTTGAATCCAACTAGGAATTAAAGGAGTATTTATAGATCATATCAAAGTGACTGGACATAGATCAGCAGAGGAAACAGAATAGGACAAAATGTTCCATTTGTTATATTCCCCTACAAGCATAACCAAGCGAAATATCTTAAATGAAGAAGGTGCTATGACTTTTTCTGGATCAATTAGCAAATGTCTAAGACATTATGCTGACTTTAAAGGGACAGCTGGACGAACCGAGTTTTGGTTTTTTTTCCTATTTATAGGGGTGCTAGATGGGATTGGACATCTCGTTGACTATCAAATGATGGGAAATGATTTTTGGAACGTGACAGTGCTTCATCCAGCCCGAACAATTCTGATACTTCCCGTCTTTCTGCCCTTTATGGCCGTAGGATGTAGAAGGCTAAGAGACTCAGGGAGATCTCC
>TARA_B110000116_G_scaffold268420_1_pt1 | contig 10203 bp, 10 predicted proteins | sample TARA_B110000116 | Tara Oceans TARA_B110000116 (sample SAMEA4397355) | marine metagenome | biome: Polar Biome; feature: [ZZZ] marine water layer (ENVO:01000295); material: water (ENVO:00002006), including particulate matter (ENVO:01000060) such as... | depth 199 m
TTTTTTTGTTTACAACTAGGACACTATTATTCTTTATTACCTTTACAAAAAATCTCTTTGTTTTGGAATGTCTTACTTGTAAAAACAGCAATTGCCTAATTAAAAAGAATGCTACTCTTCCTGAAATTCATGAACTACTAGAAAACAAGCATAAGTTCAAGGTTTTAAAAGGCCAAGATGTTATTATTGAAGGCGCACCTGTTCATGGAATCTACTTCGTTTTTGAAGGAAAAGTTAAGGTGTTTAAAACAGGACTTTTAGGTAAGGAACAAATTAATCGATTTGCACAAGATGGGGATATTATTGGGCATAGAGGCTTTGGAGTTGGCCAATATCACAAGATTGGCGCTATGGCTATGGAAGACATTGTTCTTTGTAGTTTTTCTAGCGTGGAATTGCTAAAAGTACTTAAAACAGTACCTTCTTTAACGTTTGATTTTATGTCTTTTTATTCAGAAGAACTGAATCGAAGTGAAACTAAGGTTAGAAAGTTCGCTCAAATGACTGTTCGAGAAAAAGTCATTGATGCTTTATTGTATATCAATCGAAAATTTGGACAAACATCGGGGCTCCTCAACTTCCAGCTTTCAAGAAAACAAATGGCTGACTTTACGGGAACAACAGACGAACAAGTAATACGTGTGTTTTCAACTCTTAAAAAAGAAAAATTGATTGTATCAAACGGAAAAAAAATTGGTATAACTGATATTAAAGTTCTTAAAAAAGAAATACTAGAACACAACTACTTTTTAGATTTATAGTTATTCCCGCCTAATTTAAAGCAGCGCCCTAACTATTATAACCGGCATAAAAGAAATCACTTCTTTAAAAGAATCTTATCACCATTCTGAGGAATATGACTTCCCTCCCATTTATTCCTGCGATAAAGATGTTTTAACTTAATACCGTAACGTTGTGAAATTCGATACAGGTTATCTCCTTCTGCATAATAATGTACTTCCTCTGTTCCTCTAGCGCGCTTTGGTTGTAAATAAAGCGGTGTTCCTATTTTAAGAACCGTATCCGAGTTGCATTCATTATATTTATACAATCTATTTAATGGGATATTATTCGCCTTAGCAACGCTATAATAAGTATCTCCTTTTTTAACTTCTATATAACTAATCCAGTTCGCAGATCTTTTTACATCGTTTGATGGAAGTACTTCTATTACAAACTCATCGTCTCCTTCTTCTTCGGATCGGTTTTCTTCACGATATTCTTCATCTTCATCTTCATTTATGACAGGTACAATTTCAGGTTCTTTTGATTTTTTATTCTTTTTGTTTTTTCGACCTTTTGCTTTCTTTACGTATTGATTTAAATCGTGTCGTTCGATAAGTGTGATCAAAAGTGAAGCATACTTTTGATTTGTAGCATATCCTGCTTTTCTTAACCCTTTTGCCCAGCCTTTATAATCGGTGATTTTCAAATCGAATAAAGAGGCATAACGACTTTTTCCTTTTAAAAAATCAGAATGATCTCGGTAGGAATGCCAAACGGTTTTATACTTTCGGAAACACTCATTTTTAGCATCGTCATCAATTTTGATAGTTGGTCCCTTCCAATCTGAATGACATTTAATTCCGAAATGATTGTTGGCTTTACGTGCTAATCTACTATTTCCATATCCACTCTCTAGCATTCCTTGAGCAAGTGTGATACTTGCCGGAACTCCTGATCGCTTCATTTCTTTAATTGCGTCACCTTTGTACTTTTCGATATATTCTTTTGGGGTTTGTTTTTTGAAAACAAACGAAGAATGAACAAAAGCCAAACACAAAAAGAGAATAGTAAAAATGGAATTTCTTAACATGGTATCTTAAAAATTATAATCTAATCCAATTAAGAAATTAATCCCATAATTAGCGTATTGATCCCATCTTACATGCTTCGTATTTAAAATGTTATTCGTTTTAAGGAAACCGCCTAATTTTTCTGAGTAGTTGTAACGAACATCAATATTAAAATCAAATATGGGATCTAAAGTGGACGTTACCGCTTTCTTGCTTGCATCGAAGGACTCCAAAGCTAATTGCTTACCGTAAAAGAACAAATCTGTCCCAACTACAAACTTATCTTTCAGTTTATAACTAGCGCGTGTTTCAACATAAATATTTGGTAAATGAAATGCTTCATATTTACGTACATCATATACATTATACTCTGCCATTGCTAAAAGATCTAATTTTTTGCCTTCATGAATAAATTCAGCAAATCCCTGACGGTGTGTTACTTTATCCGAAACAATTACAAATTCATTTAAACCATCCTCACCAAGGTTATAAAACAATGGAAGCTTAGTATGGTGTCTGTATCTAAATCCGAAATTAAAGCTTGATTTAGAGCTAAAAGCTCCTTTTACACCACCCATAAAGTCAACAGGTGTACGCTGAGTTAAAACATCTCCATAATTTGCTACAAATGGATTTTCATAAACATAATCTAAATAAGACAATCGCTTATAATCATTTTGGAATCTTGCAAAGATGTGCAAAACGTCTTTTACAAAACCAAAATCAGCTTCTGCAAAAATATTAGCAGTGAATTTCCGAGGGTCAATAGTTTGATAGAATGTATTCACACCAATTTTTAAATCAACATCTTTTAATTTTAAATCAAATGCGGGGAATAAAGAAAACAATGCCGATTCATGATCATTTAATGGCTTACCTGAGTTTAAATAACTCGCCTCAAAGTCCAAGTTAAAAACACCTTTAAACCAATCATACTTTTTCCATTCGGCATACTTATTAAGGTTGGCGGCTAAGTTTACACGATGTTCAACAACGGCCATTTCATCCAGTGATAATTCATCGTAGTTCACATTCACATCATACCCCCAAAAACGTTCATCTTTGTAGTTACTTTTAATTCCTGTTTCTACATTAAACTTCCCTATTCCTCTGTTAAGCGATTTTTCATCATAAACGAGGAATTGATCTTCGTTAAACCCGTAAAAGTTCACCAAATTATGATCGTAATCAAACGAACCGTAAAGTGTTTTTTTATCATAAAATTTCTTTCCATATAAAGCCACGTTCGAATTTCCGTATCGAGCATCAATTGGCGTACCTGCCGATTGGTTTTGAGAAATATGATTCATTTCAAATCCTGCACTGTATTTTCTATTTCGAATTGTAGTATGACTCAACTCAAAGAAAGGTGCTGATTTAAAATCATTGATACCAAATGCCACATAACGCTTGTGAATCTTTTCTAATGGTTCGGTCATTTTAATTTTGGGAGCCTTTATCGTTTTAACTTCGAAGTTGGAAGGAACCTTCTTGTCCAAAAAGTTATATTCAACAGTAGCTTCAACTTTTACCGAATCTTTAAAAATCGGATCATCACCTATCTTCTTTCCATAATTATAGGTTAATTTCCCATCACCCGGAATATGAATAGTCATTCCAGCGACCTTAATAAGACTAGAGTCCTCGACGGCAGTTCCAATTTGCGCCTGAGTAAACCCAGGAATCAACAAAACGAAAAACAATATATTTTTTAAACGTATGATCATCTTAATTTTGTTTTAAAGAGTCCGTTGGTAAAGTGAAATTCAAAGAATCAAGCTTTTCATCTTCCTCTTCTTCAATGTCATATAAATCTTCATTTACATTATCCTCATTCCCTATATTGATAATTACTTCTTCCTCTTCTTTCACTTGTAGTGCTGCATTTTTAATGGCTTCGATTTCATACAATCGCTTATTCACCTCAGCAACTAATTCCTCTCCCTCGTAATGTTCTAAAATACTTTTGAAGGTATATTTAGCACTTACTAAATCTCCTTGTTTAATTAGAATATCCCCTAATAACAAGTATCCTTTTGAAGACCAATAAGAGTAATTTGAAAACTCCTTCAACAGCCTTACAACGTATTCTCTACTTTTAGTATAATCGGATTGTACGTATTGGATATATCCCATTTGATAAAGTGCTTCAGCCGCCATTACCTTTTGAGTATTGTCTATTATTTTCTGATAAGCTATTGCTGCTGTATCGTACTTGTAGGCCTTAAAGCTAGAGTTCCCCAATAAAAGAATAGCTTGGTATTTCCCGTTATTATCCACTAGCTTATTATGCTCAACTTTATGAGCATATTTTGCAGTGTTCTCAAAATCACCTAACTCATTATAAGCGTTCATTAATCCAACATATGCATCCTTATCATATACATCATATCCGGATTTCTCTTCTAATAGTAAGAATCTCCCAATTGCTTTTTGATAATCCTTGTTTTCCATGTGAATTCCTGATGCTTTGTATAAAGCCTCTTCAGTCCATTCACCGTATGGAGCATCGATTACTTTTTCAAAATAAGGTAATGACTTAGATTTCTCGCCTAATCGGTAATGACTTTCAGCAACCATATAATTCGCGTCATTAATGAAGATTCCATTTGAAAATTCATTTAAATAACTGGATAGTTGCGTAACTGCTACAGGGTAGTTCTTTTTGACGTAAACACCTTTTGCACTCTTAAAGTTTAGTGTATCTTTTGCACCTCTTGAAACATCAGGGAGCCCAATACTTTCTCTAAAGACCAAGTATCGTTTAGGGTCATTTAAGTCACTCTGAGCAGTTTGTCTTAAACCTCTTAATGCATTACCTGAAAATTCAGTTCGGGGATCAAGTTTAACAGCTTGTTCAAATAATCCAGCAGCCGTAATATACTCCTTTTGAACTCTCTTTATATTTGCCATTTTATTCAATGATTGTTGAACTAAAGCGGTATTATTGGTGTGGTTTTCAACAATATCATTAAAATACTTGTAAGCTATCTCATACTTTTCTAAACGTTCAAAATAAACTTCACCTGCTTTAAACTTAGCATCATCTATATAATTACTAGTTGAATAGTTGAAAATTAAGTTTTCAAACGCTTCTGCTTCTAGCTCAAACTTATTTAGTAATTTATACGCCTGACCCAACTGAAAGTATCCATAATCAACTTCTCGCATACCTAATTCAATCGCCTTTTTGTAATATTTAGTTGCGTGAATCAATTCATTTTGTTTTGAAGAACCTTTTAAATTGTTACTGAGAATCAAATAAGCATCACCTGTTCTCAAATAAGCATCATTCAATTTGTTCGTCGCTTTACTGCTTTCGTGCTTATTAATATAATCACGAAAAGATTTTATGGAAGGACCATATTCATTTAAACGAAGATTTGCGTACCCTAGTTGGTAATCAACCTCCTTATATTCGTCCAATAAAATAGCCCCGTTTGATTGTTTAAATCTACCATATTCAAACAATGCAGTCTTGAAAAATCCTAATCTGTAAAACGATTCTGCTTTCCAATATTGCGCTAAAGCGACTACTTCTTGATCTTCAGGAAATTCTAATGATTTATCGAAATAAAATATTGCCTTTTGAAAATTAATATTATCCCCTTTTTGGAAACCCACTTTCTGCTGATTAAATTCTTGGATACCTCTGTAATAGGCAATTTTTTGATATGCATATTGCAGTTCAGGGCCTTTGTTTTCTATTTTATCTAAGGCATTAATAGCTCTTTTGTAATTTTTTGTATTCAGGTAAACATTTAATAAAATCTTACGTGCCTTATCTACATTTAAAGACGCTGGGTAATTTTTTATATAACTTTCGAGTGCTATAATACTTTCATGATAAGGGTCGATATCCAATTCGAAAGACAGCTTTGCGTAATTAAACAGAGAATTCTCAGTAATATTTAATTCATGGTTATTCTTATAAGCAAACTTAAACGATCGTCTAGCAGCATCCTTATTGTCCAGCTTCAAAAAACAATCTCCTGAATAGTACATTGACAATTGACCTACTTTTGTTTTGTCATCTGACGATTGCTGAAAATTCTTCAGTGCATCTTTATAATTCGCAATCTTATAATAAGAGTATCCTAATTGGAAAAAAGCTATTGTATCGATATTTGCTGCTTTTTCTTTAAATTTTTCAAAGTAAACAATACTGTTACTATAATCTTCTAATTTATAATAACCTTCCCCTACAAGTCTAGCTATTTCAGGAGCACGTTTAGTATTTGCACTATCCAAAAAGGGTGCGCCATATGTAACCAGTTCTTCATTTTTATTTTGTAAATAATATATCTGGGTTAAATAATACGGGACAATCGATCCAAAAACAGGATCATTTTCTAACCCTTTAAACTCTTGATAAGCTGATTCATATAAGTTCCCCTGGTAGGCCAAATGCGCGAAATAAAATTTAGCAGACTGTTGATAGTCGCTTTCTATCGCCTTCGATTTGTGAAATAATTGCTTTGCTTCTTCAAATTTCTTTTTCCGAAACAATGAATATCCGAACTTAAATTGAAATTCAGGTAACTCTGTTACTTCTAAATCATTTTCATCAACTTGCTTAAACCACTTTATTGTGGTTGTATACCTTTTCTTACGGTAATTATATTTGCCTAACTGAAAACGTGCTTTTCTAACTTTAGGACTTTGCGGGTGGTTTTCGATAAACTTAACAAATAAATATTCTGCATCCTTGTTAAATAACTCTAAAGCACACAAAGCAACATAATATTCAGCATTCATCTTAACTTCAGAGTGTGGCTCCTCAATTCGATTAAAAACGCCTTTAAATTTACGTTGTGCGGTAACATATTTTTTTTGATCAAAGAGCTGTTTAGCTCTTTTAAAATCAGAATTCTCATGTGCATACACTAAAGATCTCTGAGCTCCAGCTAAAAAAGCGCCGAACACAAGCATTGCAAACAATATATTTCTCATTAATTTCATCGCGAAAATTTATACCAATTCTAAAAATAAACTAGATGACTCTTAGTTATGATTTGTAATACGTATTATTATCAACGATTTAATGTGTAATAAAGTCTTTTGGAAAATAAAAGACCAGATTTCAATTAAAAAAGAAAATAAATTAAAGTTTTTTTTAAAAAAAATAGCACAAAGACTTTTTTTGACGTAACTTGCGGACAATTATTTATTTATATATTATATTACAATGGCAAAAGGTACAGTAAAATTTTACAATGAATCTAAAGGATTTGGATTCATAGTTGACGAAGAAAATGGAAATGAACTTTTTGTTCACGTTTCTGGTTTAATTGATGAAATTCAAGAAAATGACGAAGTTACTTACGAAGTTACTGACGGAAGAAAAGGTCCTAACGCAGTAGACGTAAAGTTAGTATAACAATACTATTTACTACATTAAAGGTCGCTTTTAGCGGCCTTTTTTTATGCCTAATAATTTGACTTAAGCTTAAAATTCAACCTTTTACAGAATTTTTTTTAAAAAAAAGTGCATCGTATATTATTTTATCATACCTTGCAGTCAATTATTTATTTTATATTTATTACAATGGCAAAAGGTACAGTGAAATTTTTCAATGAGTCTAAAGGATTTGGATTTATTGTTGACGAAGAAAACGGAAATGAATTATTTGTTCACGTTTCTGGTTTAATTGACGAAATCAAAGAAAATGACGAAGTTACTTACGACGTTGCAGATGGAAGAAAAGGTCCTAACGCAGTAGACGTAAAGTTAGCATAATACTATTCTTTATTAAATTAAAGGTCGCTCTTAGCGACCTTTTTTTGTGCCTAATATTTTGAAATTAAAAGAAATAAGTAAGCTTCCTCCATCCCCTTCTCATCAAGGGGCATTCTTAGTCAAAATATATTTTAAGATCTAGGGGTACCTTTTTAAGTGTTTTCTATTAACCACAAACCATTATTATGAAATACTTAAGCATCATAATCTTTTCACTCTTATCATTTAGCGCTATCTCAGGCTCAAGCATTCCGTGTGAATACTTATACCCTTTTGATGATGGGAATTATAACCCTATAGATTGCACTGTAGAAATCCTATGTAAATCAAAGCCACCTCGCCTTGGTTTAAACAAAGAACGATTTGTTCAATTCAAACACACTAAAACGGGTGAGATACTTTATGAATGTTTTGAAAGTCGCTATAGATCGGTTGCGTTAGTTGTTTTTGATATCAACTGTGGAGAAATATGGAGAAAAAAGATATAAACCACCTCCTAGCCTAAACCTCTTATTAAAAGGGATATGAAACGACCATGCCTAATTTATAGGTATGGTCGTTTATAGTACTCGGAAAATATTTTAATTGTTATGCCATACTCAACTTCAGAAGCATTTTAGCGTGACTTGATATTACTTTTCTAACAGTTGAATACTAATAAGTAAGAAACACTAAATTCCTTGGCTGTTGCTTGAATTATCTTAGAAACTACTTTATAATGAACATGAGACATATTAGGAAATAAATAATGTTCAATTTGAACATTCAAACCAACTAAATACCACGACAATAAATTATTATTTGGAGCAAAATTAGCAGTAGTATGCATTTGATGCACTAAGAAATCAGGGGTCACACAATAAAGTTAGGGAGTAACTGTCTAATGTTTTAGATTTGTTACTAAAACGCACTTCTAGAATATGGATTTATCGGCTTTGCTTTTACCTGAAGATTTACTAAACATTTTGATGCAACAAGAGTTGTTGAACTTTGTGATTGTAGCACAAAATAAATGATATTGGAAATCCACTTGGAGGAGAAAAACAAACTATCACCAGGTTATAATCGCTCAGATTATGAGTCAAAAGGTTTCTACTGCTCTAAACGAGTTAAAGATTTTTCAATAAGAGGAAAAGCAATGTATTTAGTGATCAAAAGACGACGTTGGCGATTAAAAGAATATAGAACTACAGAAATTAAAAGTGATTATTGATTTATCTCAAAAGGCTCTAAATTAACAAAAGAAGTTTCTGATTTTTTAAAAGGTACAGGTCGAGACCCGAGTAGATACGATAAGTAATATAGAAAGTTACTTTCACCTCAAAACCGATAGACTTCGCCAGCACTACAAAAGAGAACAAATGGTCTTCAAGAATGGGAACAGATATCTCATGCAGATGACTCCATGTTATTCCCTAAAAAATATTGGGGCATATTCAAGTATAGATAAAGTTTCTCTTTCCCAAGGAGAACTATACACCTCTATAGCCAATAAAAAAAGACGAGGAAAGAAGGAGTCTTTAATGGCTTCAATAAAAAGAACTCGGTCAGTAGACATTATTCAGGTTTTAGAAAACCTAACACTAGAATCAAGAAAAACAGTAAAAGAGCTGACTTAGGATATGGCTAAAAACATGGAGTCAGCTGTCAAATCATCATTCCCCTGTTGTAAATTGGTTATCAATAGATTTCATGTTGTTAAATTGGTTATTGATGCATTACAACATATCAGAATAAAGCTTCGATGGAAAGAGTTAGACGTTGAAAACCAGGCAATAGAGCTAGCAAAAGAGGCTAAAGTGAAAATATTCCCGCAGATAATACGCCTAAGCAATTACTAGCCAAATCAAGGCACGGGTTAGTAAAAAAGAAAGTAACTGGACATGTAATCAGAAACATAGGATTGAACTGTTTTTTATAAAACACCCATAAATTCAAGAGGCATACAAACATATAATGAAATTTAGAAACATTTATGAAGGTAAGAATAAGCTTGTCGCTAGAGAACAAATCGAAAGTTGGATACAGGAGTCAAAAGAAAAAAGAATTAAATAGTGCAGCACATTCAATCGAATACAATTTAGAGAACATCCTCAATTTCTTCGAGAATAGAAGTACAAACGCCAATAGGGAATCTTTTAACTCCAAAATAAAGTTGTTTAGAGCAAATATGATGGGTGTTACAGATGTCTCGTTTTTGTTGTTTATATTAAAGAACCTTTTTACTTAGTCCCCAGATAAATCATGTGAGCCGAAATCAGCATTATCATTATCTGGTAAAGGAAAATTAGTTTCAGGAATACAATGAGCTGATTGAAAAATACAACCCAAAATAAGACCTGATGTAATATGAAACGACCATACCTAATTTATAGGTATGGTCGTTTATAATACTCGGAAAATATTTTAATTGTTATGCCTTACTCAACTTCAGAAGCATTTTTGCGTGACTTAATATTGCTTTTCTAAAAGTTGAATGCGAATAGTAAGGAACACTAAATTCCTTAGCTGTTGCTTGAACTATCTTAGAGACTGCTTTATGATGAACATGAGACATGTTAGGAAATAAATGATGTTCAATTTGATAATTCAAACCACCTACATACCAAGACAATAAACGATTATTTGGAGCAAAATTAGCAGTAGTATGCATTTGATGCACTAAGA
>TARA_B110000116_G_scaffold135955_1_pt1 | contig 10174 bp, 9 predicted proteins | sample TARA_B110000116 | Tara Oceans TARA_B110000116 (sample SAMEA4397355) | marine metagenome | biome: Polar Biome; feature: [ZZZ] marine water layer (ENVO:01000295); material: water (ENVO:00002006), including particulate matter (ENVO:01000060) such as... | depth 199 m
GATATCCGTGATTACATGACAACAATGCTTGAGATATCAAAACATCCGCACCAGAGAGAACTTATTATTGCAGAAGTTATAAATAGCATAGAACACCTTTTCCATGATATCTCAATTGAGCCAAAAATTTTAATAAATAAATGGTTAGATAATTGTCTTCACCTAGATAAAAAAATCTCATTTTATGATAATGAAATAATTGTAGAAGGCATTTTCTCTGGCCTTGATAGCAATGGCTTTGCAAAAATAGAAATGAATAATGAAATAAAAACCTTTGGCTCAATTAATCTGGTATAGTAATTATAATTACTTTATTAATCTTGTGAGACCTAATTTTATTATATGGATAAGATCAGAGTACTATCTTGTTTAAACAAAATTCTTGAACTGGAGTTGGCCGGTGTTGTTCGTTATACTCACTATACGTTTATGGTTCAAGGCCCATACAGACTCAGTGTAGTGGGTTGGCTTCGTGAGCAAGCGAAAGAATCGCTAATGCACGCAGAGGCAGTTGGTGAGCATATTACTAGCCTTGGTGAGCACCCAACACTTAACATTGGCGAATTACTTGAAACACATAAGCACTCAACCGAGGATATACTTAATGAATGCTTGGAGCATGAAAGATCTGCAATTCGTGCATACTATAGTTTATTAAAGACCATTAATAGTGAGTCGATCATGTTAGAAGAATTTTCAAGAACAATGATCGCGACAGAAGAGATGCACGAAGCAGAAATAAAAAAAATGTTAAAGGATAATTTTTAATACATCTAAAAATTAATCAAAAGCCGCTATCCCTGTGATCGCCTGTCCAAGTATCAATGTATGCATCTCATGGGTTCCTTCATAAGTAATAACTGTCTCTAAATTTGCCATATGCCTTATCGGCGAATAATCTTCTATGATCCCATTACCACCTAATATTCCTCGACATGTTCTTGCAATATCTCTTGCAATTGAACAATGATTCCTCTTCGCCAGAGACACCTGATCAAATCTCATTTTTCCTTGATCTTTTAATCGTCCAAGTTGATAAACCGTTAGCTGTGCCATCGTAATTTGAGTCAACATCTCAGCAAACTTCGCCTGGGTCAATTGATAACCAGCAATAGGCTTACTAAATTGTTTGCGCTCCAGGGAATATTCTAAAGCTGTTTCATAACAGTCTATAGCTGCCCCGACCACTCCCCATGCAATGCCATACCTTGCTTGGGTGAGGCAAGAAAGTGGGCCCTTTAATCCCTTAACATTTGGCAGTCTTGCACTATCTGGTACTCTTACATTTACCATTGACAACTCTGATGTAACTGAAGCTCTCAGACTAAGCTTTCCATGAATATCATTTGAAGTAAAACCTTTCATCTCTTTTTCTAACAGAAACCCGTTAATGATTCCGTCTTCATCTTTTGCCCATACTAATGCAACATCTGCTAAACTTCCATTTGTTATCCACATCTTTGAACCATTTATGATCCAATCATCACCATCTTTTTTTGCCGTTGTAGCCATGCCACCAGGGTTAGATCCAAAATTAGATTCAGTAAGCCCGAAGCATCCGATTAATTCTCCAGAGCCTAATCCTGATAACCATTTTTTCTTCTGTTCATCTGAGCCATAAGCATGAATCGGATACATTACCAGGGCACCCTGTACGCTCGCAAATGATCTGAGTCCTGAGTCCCCTTTTTCAAGTTCATGCAGAATTAAACCATATGCGACACCACTTACTCCTGCTCCACCACTTTCTTCTGGCAAGGAAGAGCCCATAAAACCTAACTCTCCCAGCTTTGTTGCAATCTCAATAGGAAACGTACCTTTTTCATAGTGTTCATTTATAACTGGTTTAAACTCATTATTCACAAAATCATGTGCAGTTTTTTGAATAAGCAATTCTTCTTCAGTTAGTAAGTCTGATATATTATAAAAATCTGGTCCGATGTATTCCATTATTTTTTCCTTTATCTAGAAGTATAAATTAAATGATTAACTTAAAAAAAGTAAACTCGCTTAATATGGGTCTAATTTACCAAACGTCTTTGGTTTTCTATCCCCATTGATAATATGAAAGGGCTTTCTTCTTGCTCCTTGATAAATTCATTCTTTGTTTTTAAATCATTCCACTTATGATTAATTAAAACCTGTGCAACCGGACCTCCTAGTGTATTCCCGGGACCAAGTAGCACCACGTTATCAGGACAAAATTCTTTTAGAGCGACTATTACAGAAGAAGAAAAATCATAGGACTTTACTACCTGATGGTTTAGCGTATAATGATATAATGCGTGTTTATTTGTAGACCATGGTGACCATATATATCCTCGTCCATCAACCAAAGGAATGGTCGGTCTTTGAAAATTATTTTTATCTAAACTATTATTAGCCAAAGAAGTTATATGGTTAAGTAGTGGAGTATGAAAGGCTGAATGAAAAGGGATTTGAAAAGGATATTTATCATCATCAGGCAATTTTTTTAATAAAATATCTAAAGATTTTTGTTCGCCACCTATCACAATATAACCTCCTAGGTAAATAGATATGTGTGCGCCAGCATTGTCTATCTCTTTTAATACTAATTCTTTTTTTGTGGCATCTATTTTCCATTCATCATCAATGATTGGATAAATAATTTGACCCCCTACCCCATTATTATGCGTTAGTGATCCCATGGTTTGTATTAGGTCATAACCAATATCATAATCAATAGCACCACCTAAGGCCAAGGCAATATACCAACCCATTGAATTCCCGCATAGGGCCACAACCTCATACTTATCTTTGTTTATCAACATATAATCATGAAGACTACAAGTATAAATTAGTGGAGAGGCATTTTCTCCGGTCATATGTGTCTTTGCCCTGAAATTATCTTTGTCTAATGCTGATATTTTTGAAAGATTAAGAGCCACTCTTTTATTATCAAACCCTTCAAGATAATTACTTGTCTCAGATGATAGATGACTAAGATAATTAGACGTTTCTCTTGCATAGGAACCTCTTCCCGGGCAAATAACAACAACTCTTTTTTTAGCCATTTTTATATAAGTCTATTGAATGCTGGGTTATAGTTTTATGATTAGGTAATGTTGAAGTTGCGGCAACGCCAAGAGGGATGAAACTATCTTCAGCAGCATGAAGTTTTACAGATAAATTATTTTTTGAACGTTCATATAAAGATGCCATTAGCCCCTCTCCATGGCATCCTGATCTTCTACATTCATCTACAATAAGAACTTTATTTGACTTTCCTATTTCTTTTATAATCGAATCAATATCAATATCTGATAACCAGCAAAGGTCAATAATTTTTATTTTCTTCTTTAATTTTTTTTCTATTTCTGGTTGAGCTTTTAAAGCATAATAAATACCATTACCATAACTTATAATTGTTAATGCCCTACCCTTTCCATAGGTAACAAATTCTCCTAATGGTAGCTCTTCATTAATATCAGGGTATTTAAAACACCATTGATTATCTTTATCCTTATGCATATCTTTTTTCATATAAAGAGCAATTGGCTCGATAAAAACAATGATCCTTCCTTTTCTATATGCCTCTCTAACAGCTGTCCTTAACATTTTAACAGCATCAGATCCATTAGAGGGACATGCAAGAATTATACCTGGTATATCTCTAAATATCGTTAAGGAATTATCATTATGAAAATGTCCACCAAATCCCTTCTGATAGGCTAGTCCAGCAATACGAATTACCATTGGATTTGTATACTTCCCTTGGCTGAAAAAAGATAAAGTAGCAGCCTCTCCTCGAAGTTGATCCTCAGCATTATGAAAATATGCTAGGAATTGAATTTCTGAAATTGGCAAAAATCCATTATGAGCTAAGCCTGCTGCAAATCCAATGATAGAAGTTTCATCAAGAGGACTATTAAATACTCTTCGGATTGTGAATTGCTTAAATAAATCCGCCGTGATATGATACACGCCTCCTTTTTTTGCAACATCTTCGCCAAAGACTAAAGTGTTATTATATTGCAACATAATATCTTTGAGTGCATAGTTAATTAATTTTGCCATGTGATTTGGCTGGTCTAATCTTTTATACTCTTTCCCAAAGACAGTTTCTCTTGTTTTTTCATCTACATAATCAGGTATATTTTTTTTAGTATCAACTGGAGTTATTGTATCCATAACCTTTTGTGCATCAGATAATCTTGGACATGTGGTAGCTTTTTCAAAAATATGATGTATTCTATTTCTTGCTTGTTCATATAAGTCTAAGATATCATCAGTACTTAGGCATTGGTTTTCAATCAAAATTCTAGAGGAATGCAATAGCGGGTCATTTTTCTCAGCATCCTCTATTTGGCTCATACTAAGATAGCTGCTCTCTATATCTGATCCTGCGTGCCCCATTAACCTCACAGTTTTCATATGGAGAAATACAGGGGATCGTTTTGAGCGGCAAAACTCATGTGCTTCTTGAGCCTTATTAATTGTATCTAAAAGATTCAACCCATCACAATCAATATATTTCATACTCTCTTGACCTGAGAATGTATTTTTGACCCAACTTTCTGGGGTTGGTACAGATATTCCATATCCATTATCTTCACAAATAAAAATAATAGGAACACTGCCACCAATACTTTTTACCCACCTAGCTGTATTAAAGCCACTTAATGCACTAGCATGATTTACGCTTGCATCACCGAAGCTACAAATCACAATACTATTTTTATCTAATTCTCTTTCTTTTATATCTAGATCACGGGCCCTGTCTATAGAAAACGCAGTCCCCACAGCTTTTGGAATATGACTAGCTATTGTACTTGTCTGTGGAGGGATATTTAGTATTTTACTACCAATAACTTTATGTCGACCGCCACTAATTGGATCTTCAGCAGAAGCCATAAAAGATAGAGCCATATCATATAATGGAGTGCTCCCAGATAATTGACGAGACCTCTCAATAAAAAAAGCACCACTCCTGTAATGAAGAAATGCAATATCTGTATAGGGAAAGACTTTTCCAAATACCGCATTAGACTCATGCCCAGAACTGCCGATAGTATAAAAACATTGTCCTTTTTCTTTCAGCTCTCTCGCCTTGAGATCCATGTGCCTGCTATGAACCTGACTTTCAAAAATAGACGTTAAATCATTGGAGTCAAAATAAACATCAGACAAAGCTAAATTAATCGGACTATCCGGCAGCATACCATTTTTTAAATGCTTTGAAAAATTCTGATCTATTATTTCAGCACGGTTAAATAAATTCATACTACCCAATATTTTTTTCTGAAAAGAAACAAAACGTTAACTATTAAAATTATTTTTTCTTTTTTATTTGTTTGGCAGGTATCCCGGCCCAGGTCTCACCCGCAGGTACATTTGTGTATTTAGGCACAATAGCTCTAGATGCGATCACAGCACCATCACCAATAACACACCCAGGATTAATCTGAGCACCGAGCCCAATAAGACAGTTATCTCCAATGATGACTGGTGAGAGTACTAAATTATCTTTTTCTGCTAAATGAGCAGTAATGATCGCTTTTGACCCTATTATTGAATCACTACCTATCGTTACCATATAAGGATCATTTATTCTATCACTAATTACAAATGTTCCTTTACCAATCTTACAGCCCATTGCTCTATAATAAAAATCTGTTATCCAAGAAGGGACAATGTGATGAACACATGGCTTAGCTAGGCGATCTAAACAAGATAAAAAACCCCACCGGATCGAGGTCATTGAAAGAAATGCAACACGAGCGGGAGCCATAGATGGCTTAAAAATAAACCCTAAAACAGAGGTTAAAAGTATTGTGGCCAGCATCCACATAACGTAGCCAAGTCCAAAACTGATACCGATTAATCCCGCACGATATAACAGAATAGAGCTACTGGTTATTTCAAACACATATAATACTAATAACGTACCAGGGACGCATGCTAAACCCCAATGAATTCCTGTGTATAGTATGCCAATAGTAGTTAAAACATTCTGTGTAATTTTCCAGAGCATCTAGCTAATAGAATAAGTTCTTTAATATATTGACAATTGGTTAATCTGTTGCATCCCAGTATACTTCCTGCCACAGCTTTGTTGTTTCTGGAAAAACATCCAACATTATCTTTTTTAATGCTCTCGCATATTCCTGTATCTCTACCTGCGCCGTAGCCTCATCTCTCAATTCAATAAAATTCATGATAGACTGAAAAGATGCTGTCCACCAAACTTCTGTATATACTGTCAACGGAAGGATGCTCCTTGCTTGCTCTTTTGCCATTCCCATCTCAATCATTTTTTTATATGCTTTGATGGAGTTCTCCTGGGATTGTTTCCAAAGTTTTTCAGCACCAGCTTGATCATTCACTAGGCCCTCGCTTGCTTGTTTATTATCGTCAGACTGTGCACGAAATTCTTTTGGCATATAAAAGTCTGAATATGCAACATAGCGACCACTAATTTCATTCCACGCATGATCTTTTGTGGGATGATCAGAAGTCGTTTCTATCCCAACTACATGCTTATACCACTGCCTCATTACAAACTCAGGCGCTTTAATTATCATCATAACATGCTGATGCCTAAAAGGTGAAAAATGTTTATGCTTAATTAAGAATTTTGATAATCTTCTATCCTTATCTGTAAAATCATCTGACCGCCCTCCAAAAGATACACGCGCAGCATTTACAGGCGTGAGATCATCTCCTAGAGTATCAACTAATTCTATGTACCCCTTATCCAAACATTTTACAGTGTATCCTGTTTTCTTTTCACTCATAAATTATGTTCCATTAAATATTTTAAATGTTTTTTCTACTGATAAATTATACCCGGCAATAAGCCCTGGTTCAATTAAAGTATTTTGATTGTTAAAGGTTAATTCTTTACCACTAAGATTAATCACTCTCCCCCCCGCCTCATTTATCAAACATGTACCTGCGCATACATCCCACTCATTTTTTGGCCTGAGAGTCGCAAATATATCCGCTTTTCCGGTTGCGGTTAATCCCATTTTATAGGCGACACTTCCTATGGGCCTTAATTCTTTAAAATAATTTTTATATGGTTTCCACAAACCTCTACGAGTCTCTGACCTGCTATTTAATATTACCATATCTGTTGTAGAATCCTTAATACTGCAACTATACGGAGTATCATTTAAATATGTGCCCTTACCTTTAGCCGCATGGAATGTCTCTTTTGTTACTGGATTATGAAGAACACCGATAATCGGAATGCCACTTTCTACAAGTGCAACACTTACAACAAATTGTGGGACGCCCTCAATAAATTCTTTTGTACCATCTAAGGGATCGACTATCCATACCTTTTCTTTATTTAGCCTTGTCATGGAGTCTACCGTTTCTTCTGACAGCCAACCATATTGAGGCCTGGCGCTGGTTAGTGTTGACTTCAAATAGGAATCAGCTTCATTATCAGCAGTCGTAACAGGATTATGATATCCCTTTTCCTTAATTTCATAATCATTGCGGTAATACTTCATTATGATTTCACCCGCTTTGAAGGAGGCGTTTATTGCAAGTTTAAGATCACTGTCCATTGTTATATTTTTTTAATAAACAAGTACACATAAGCTAACTATAATAACGAATACATTTTCTGGACATTTTCTTTAACCATATCTTGATATCCTTTCACTTTAAAAACTTTTGCATCTTCAATAAATGAAATATTTTTATAGGCTACATCATTCTTAAAATGAACAGCTGCTCCATCTTCAATAGCGTAAACAGAGGATAATCTTTTTTCTGTAATATATTTATGTACGCTTGGGCGCCTGTTTTTTTCAGAATTATAATGTGGGCAACAGCTACCCTTTAGCATGCCCAAACAATCTATTACATTAAGATTGCTCGCCCAGGAATCTGTGACTCCAGTTTCAAACCAACATATAGCCCCAGCACTCACTCCGGATAAGACAACACCACGGTTGTATGCTTTCATTAATAATTTGTCTAGCTTCCACTCTTTCCAAACCGCTAGCATACTTTTAGTGTTTCCACCTCCAACAAAAATAATATCTGCTTTGTTCATTATACCTTCGATCCTAGGTGTTCTTTCAAAAAAATTAATATGGTAGGGCTTGCAATTAAGCCTGCTAAAACATGAATAAAAATTTACAATATATGATTTATCTTCAGCACTAGCTGTTGGTATAAATAGTATGTTTGGATTGGTTATGGTTGATTGGTTTATTATATAATTTTCAATTATTCTTTGTTGCGGATTTCTTCCAAAACCACCACCGCCAATGCAGATAATTTGTTTATCCATTAATTTTTGTATCCAATATGATCCATTAATAATTACATAAAAACACAGCATAAAATATAGTAGTAATAATTATTTTTTTTATTTCTTGAATAGAATGAAGAACTACTAGTATTAATGAAGAACTACTAGTATTTTTGGCTATATCGGGAGTTTAGAAGGAAAATAAATTTCAATTTTTTTCTGACGACAAGGACAATATTTTTATCATCCCTGATGGGACAAAATTTCTTACCCTTTCTACTCTCCCTCACATAAACAGCAACTTTTAAAATGGTATTAGTTAATGTCAATTAGCGAAATATACCTTATTGAACTTGCTATACAGAAATATAGGTAGATAAACGATGAAAAAAGGAATCTTCATAAACGAGAGTATGGGAGAAACTAGAATTGCTATCCAAGAGGATGGGCAAATTGTAGAGGTATATATTGAACGCCAAGACAAACAAAGGATGGTGGGCAATATCTATAAAGGAAAAGTAGAAAATGTGCTCCCTGGAATGCAAGCCGCTTTTGTGGACATAGGCTACGAGTTAAATGCATTTTTACCTTTTTCTGAAATAGCAAACCCAGATTATATCATAGAGGATGACTCCGAGAACAATCAAAAACGAAGAGGGAAACCAGACAACATTGAGGTCGACCTTCAAACAAATCAAGAAATATTTGTTCAAGTTATAAAAGAACCTTTCGCTGGAAAAGGTCCAAGGGTTACTACTGAAGTAGCCATACCAGGAAGGCTGTTAGTCCTTGTCCCATATGAAAACTATATAGGTATCTCTAAAAAAATATGGGATAAGTTTGAAAGAAGAAGACTGAAAAAAATTGCAAAAGGCCTTAGACAAAAAGATACTGGAATAATCATCAGAACTGTCGCAGAAGGTAAAAGTGAGGAGCATATAGTTAATGATTTTAATTCTTTATTAAACAGTTGGAATAAGGTTAGTAAAGTTGCAGAAAATGAAGATGCACCTGCCCTAGTATATGAAGATCTAGAAACAGCCTCAAGCGTTGTACGAGATTTACTAACGCCTGATGTTGAGAAAATAATTATTGACTCAAAACGCTTATTCAAAAAAACGCAAAAATATCTAGAGGAGGTTTCTCCAAGTCTAGCAGACCGTTTAGAACTCTATAAATTGAAACTGCCGCTATTTGAAAGTTTCAATATAGACTCTGAAATTGAAAAACTTATGAGACCAAAAGCGTGGCTTAAGAGTGGTGCATACTTAATTATTGAAAAAACAGAGGCGATGGTTGTTGTTGATGTAAACAGTGGAAAGTATGTTGGGAAGAAATTACATGAAGACAATTCATTGAAAATAAATCTAGAGGCGGCGAGGGAAGTTGCAAGGCAACTCAGACTTAGGGATCTATCAGGTCTTATAGTGATAGACTTTATAGACATGCGTAAGGAAGAAAATAGAAAAAAAATATATCATGAAATTCGCAAGGAATTAAGAAAAGATAGAGCAAAAGTAGCCGTATCTCCGATTACTGAGTTTGGACTTCTAGAAATGACCAGACAAAGAATCAGAGTAAGTCTATTAGATTCAATGAGTGAGGAGTGTCCCACTTGCACCGGCTCTGGGAGAATCATTTCAAAGGAGACTCTTTTAACTAGAATAGAACACTGGCTAAGAAGGTATAAGAGCAAGCACCGCGATCTCCGTATAGGACTACAACTGCATGAAGAAAATGCAGATTATATTACAAATGATAAAAGAAATATTTTAAGAGGACTTATGTGGAAAAACTTTGTGCATATTAAGATCGAGACCAATAAAGATATTGCTCTAGATGAGTTTAGATTTATAAGAACAAAGACGGGGAAAGACATCACTAGTGAGATGTCTCTTGATAAAGAGAACTCAATAAGGTAAGTTCGCCAACTTTTTT
>TARA_B110000116_G_scaffold21228_1_pt1 | contig 10154 bp, 7 predicted proteins | sample TARA_B110000116 | Tara Oceans TARA_B110000116 (sample SAMEA4397355) | marine metagenome | biome: Polar Biome; feature: [ZZZ] marine water layer (ENVO:01000295); material: water (ENVO:00002006), including particulate matter (ENVO:01000060) such as... | depth 199 m
TCTATCAGACACAGAGGTACAAATTAAATCGGGTTCTAAAAAGGAAAACATTACCTTTGATAACTGTATTATAGCGGCTGGTTCTTCCTCTGCGGTGATTCCGGGAATACCTATGGATAATAAAGATGTGCTAACCTCTAGGTCTGCATTAGACCTGGTTAGTATTCCAAAAAATTTATTGATAATAGGAGGTGGATATATAGGTCTTGAAATGGGAACAGTCTATAGTGCTCTTGGGTCTAATGTGAGTGTTGCAGAGTTTTTACCAAACCTCCTACCTGGTGCGGACGCTGATCTTGTAAAGCCTCTTGCTAGAAAACTAAAAAAAGAATTTAAAGAAATTTATTTATCAACAAAGATAACAAGCGTAATACCCACTAAGACCAAAGGATTAACCGTCAGCATGGAAAAAGATGGTCAAATAACCAAAAAAACATTTGACCAAATACTTGTTTCTGTTGGAAGAAAGCCAAACTCAAAAAACCTTGGACTAGAGAACACAAGCATAAAAATAAATAAACAAGGGTTTGTTGTTGTTGATAAACATCAAAAAACAACGGCCGATAATATATTCGCAATCGGAGATATTGCCGGAGACCCGATGCTTGCACACAAAGCAACACACGAGGGTAAAGTGGCCGCAGAAGTTATTTGTGGATTGCCCTCCGCTTTTGATGCAAAAGCTATCCCAGCAGTAATTTTTACTGATCCAGAGATAGCTTGGGTAGGTATTACTGAGTCAGAGGCAAAAGAAAAATCAATACCTTATGAAAAAGGTGAGTTTCCCTGGGCAGCAAGTGGAAAATCCCTTGCTCTTGGTCGAAATGAAGGCAAAACCAAGATAATTTTTGACCCAGACACAAAAAGAACGATAGGAGTAGGTATTGTCGGCCCGAACGCTGGCGATCTTATTTCTGAAGGAGTCCTAGCGATAGAAATGGGTGCTGATGCAGAAGATATTAGTCTAACGGTTCATCCACACCCAACTCTTGGAGAAACTTTTGCTAATGCAGCAGAAGTTTTTGAAGGCACCGTTACAGACCTATATATACCTAAAAAACAGTAGGCGAATATAGATTGTTTAGAAATTAGAGTTTTGTAGGTATGCCATCTGAGATTATTCTAATTGCAGCTGTAACAGTTGATGGTTTTATTGCCAAAAACAACAAGGACAAAACAAAGTGGACCCAGGATCTACATTTATTTAAAAAGCAAACAATGGGCCACCCAGTTATTATGGGGTCCAACACCCACAATATTTTATCTAAAGATCTGCCTGGGCGGGAGCTGATTATTATACACAGAGATGATGATCCTGAAAAAACTATAAACAATATAACCAGTGAACGTTGTTTTATAGCTGGAGGCGGGAATATATATTATAGGTTTTATCAGTTTTTAACTCATCTTTATATTACTCCTCACCCACACATATTTGGAAAAGGGGTGTCTTTGTTTTCAGAAAACGTGAATGGATCAAATTTGGTGTTTGAGAAAATAATTGAGGTTTCGAAAGAAAACGGAATATATCAATATCAATATAGGGTTGATAAATGAAGCGGATAATTATAATCTATTTATTTCTTTTATCTATTTCTTTTTCAATTAGCTCTACCTCAGGTGGTGTGCTTTCAAAAAACCAATTAGGGATGGATATAAAACACTACGATATCAGACTAAAGGTTGACACAAAAAGAAAAATGATATCAGGATATGTTGATATAAAAATAAAAATTTTAGAAGAAATAAGGTTTATTGAGTTAGATCTTATCAAAGAATATTTTGTGTCCAAAATTCTAATAGACAGTGTGTCCTTTCCCTTTAAACATATAAAAAATAAAATATTGGTCGCCCCTCAAGGAGTAGCGGTTAACTCAATAATTTCAGTGAGGGTGGTATATAAAGGAAAGCCCCCAAAAGCAGAGAAACCACCATGGAGCGGGGGGTTTACGTGGGAAAAAAGCAATGATGGATATCCTTGGGTTGGTGTCTCTTGTCAGGGGAATGGTGCACACATATGGTATCCATGTAAAGAACACCCAAGCGATGAACCAGATAGTGCGGATATATATATCACCGTACAAAAACCGCTTTCTGTAGCATCTAATGGACTACTTCAGAGCGTGAAAGACCATGAAAACAAATGGCAAACCTGGCATTGGAAAACAAGTTATAACATCAATACATATAACATCAATTTTACAGTAGGGCACTTTGAGGTTGTAGAAAGAATTTCACCAGTTCTAGGTAAACCACTTAAGGTACAGTTTTATGTTCTTAAAGAAAATATGTCTGGAGCTGAAAAATTATTAGACCAGGCCGAAATCTTTTTAGAATTCTTTTCTAGAAACTTTGGACAATATCCCTGGATAGAAGAAAAATTTGGTCTTGTGAACACGCCTTATTTGGGCATGGAACACCAAACAATAATTGCATATGGAAATGAATATAAAAACAATGAAAAAGGATATGATTTTTTATTGTTTCATGAGATGGCGCATGAATGGTGGGGAAATTATTTAAGTGTTTCTGACTGGTCAGACCTTTGGATCCATGAGGGGTTTGCCGTATATGCGGAAGCACTATATTTAGAAGAAAAATATGGTATAGAGGAATACAATAAGTTTTTTAGAAATAAAATTTTAAAAAACACCACACACACACAGCCTATTATACCTCATAGAAACGCAACGATGGATAATGTCTTTGGTTTAGGGCCATATAATAAAGGAGCATATGTTCTACATATGCTTCGGTATTTAATTGGTGACATAAAATTTCTAGAAATATTAGACGAGTTTTTATACATAAAAAAACAACTACCAAACAACCAGGTAACCACGAAAGATTTTATAGACTTGGTACATAAAAAAACAGGAACGAACATAGATTGGTTTTTTAGGGTATATCTTTACGAAAAAGACAACCCGGTACTAATTCAAAAAACAAAGCATGGTTCGAACCACACTTTTGTTGAGCTATATTGGGAAAATAAAAATTTCTTTATGCCGGTTGATGTTTTTTATAACTCAAACACAGGACTCCGGGAGAGGAAACTATCATTATCTAATAAACCAACAATGATCGCAATACCACACTATAATAAAATAAAAATTGATCCACATAAAAGACTACTTCTAACCGTATCTAAATACGATTAACAATTAAAGATTTTTAATAAAAAAAATGAAAAACAAAACAAAAATAATCATTTCCATAATAGCTGTTATAATTATTTTTACCCTTTATTATTTATATCATCCCCTTCCAAGGTATCGGGGCCACATATCTATGGATGGTTTAAATAAACCTGTTGATATATATACTGATAACTATGGAGTGCCACACATTTTTGCGCAAAACGAAGAAGATCTTTTCTATTCAGCTGGTTATTATGCGGCAAGAGATAGATTGTTTCAGATGTCTGTTGTTAATTATTCCGTACGCGGTGAGCTGGCCTATGCTTTTGGTGATGAACTCATTAGCAGCGATATATATCTAAGAACCTGGAGAATTCACGACACTGCAAAAAGACTTGTTAAAGAGTTAGATAGAGAAACTGTTGATTTGATTGGCGCCTTTTGCGCTGGAATTAACTATAGAATAAAAGAAGTTTATAACGACCTACCTGTTGAATTCAAACTCATAGGGATGAAGCCACCAGTTTGGAACCCAGCTATTGTGGCGGGGTATGCAAGAATGATGGCTCGTGAAATGTCTTCTTCTTGGAAGCCTGAAATTGTTTTTGGTGCAATTGATAAATATTTTGGGAAAGAAAAATTAAAAGAGATATATCCTTACTATAGTAACAACCACCCAACAATAGCAGACAATGAAAAACATATAAAAACCGAAGTATTTACAAAAATTATGTCTGAGGAGTTAAACCTTGAAAAAATTCTTGGTTATAATTCATCAACTTCAGGATCAAATAATTGGGTCATTTCCGGGTCTAGAACCAAATCTGGTAAACCACTTTTAGCAAACGATCCACATCTTAGTTTTACACAGCCACCAAGGTGGTACGAGATGCACCTCAAAGGTGGCCGTTTTAATATAAGTGGGCTATGCCTAGCAGGAATACCAATGCCTATTATTGGCCAGAATGAACATATTGCATGGGGCTTTACTAATTCTATGGTAGACGATATGGATTTTTTTATTGAGACCATTAACCCAGACAATGAAAATCAATATCTCTATAATAAAAAATGGCATGACATGAAAATAATTAATGAGACCATTAGACTTAAAAACAATAGAGACACTACAATTACAATTAGGCTAACCCACCATGGTCCTATTATTACAGATGTGCATAATCTATTAAAAGATGAAAACACGGCAATGTCAATGGCTTGGACAGGGAATTGGGTCACTAAAGAAATTGATGGTTTGTTTGGGATGGCAACTGCAAAAAACTGGAATACCTTTTCCACAGCAATTAAAAACTTTGGAGTTCCCGGACAAAATATAGTGTATGCTGATATTTATGGAAACATCGGGTGGAGACCAGCGGTATTTGTCCCAATTCGCAAAGAAGGGTCTAGTTTAATTCCAAGACCCGGTCACGACCCAGACTATGACTGGCAAGGAAAAGTACCCTATAATGAGATGCCATTTTTATTAAATCCTAAGTCGGGTTATATCGCTACCGCTAACAATAAAACCATCGACGACTCGTTCCCCTATTATATAAGTGGGCTTTGGGCAGACCCAAGTAGGGCACAACAGATTGTGAACAGGTTAGACACCTTAGAAAAGGCTACGGTTGAGGACATGAAATCTATACAGCTTGACTACACCTCTTTATTTGCTAAGGAGATCACCCCCTATTTGTTGTCCATTAAAAGTGGGAACGAGACTGGAAAATTAAAAACAGCTTTTGAGTTATTAGAATCTTGGGATTTTGTTGAATCTCCAAACTCAATCGGCGCCCTTGTTTTTCATTCTGTGTTACGCCAGGTTGTTATTTCTGTTTTTGCAGATGAGTTAGAACTATTAGGTGACAAATATCTAGATGCGTTTACTTCTATGAAGTATTTACACAGTAGAAGTCTTAGAAAAATATTATTAGAAGGGAATTCATCTTGGATTGATGACATTAAAACAAGAGATAAAATAGAAACTCTTGAACAAATTTTAAAAAGAGCATTTATCAACGGTGTCAGAGATATTGAAAATATCGCTGGACAAAACATAAATAATTGGGAATGGGGGAGATCACACTATCTTGTTCACAAGCATAAAATTGGTGGATCAAACAAAACCCTGGATTGGATATTTAGTTTTAATGTTGGTCCATATTTATCTGGGGGTTCTGACAAATCACCAAATGCTGGGGGGTACTCATTCAGTGATCCTTATGCACAGACCGCGGGAGCCTCTATGAGGAGGGTAGTTGATTTTAACAATTTAAATGAAACGCATATGATAATACCAACAGGGCAATCTGGTTTACATAACAGCCCACACTATAAAGACCAGGCAGAATTATATCATAATGGTAACTACAGGACAACATGGTTTGATGAATCTTATATAAGAGAAAGCGATCAGTTTAAAAGGTTGATACTTTTACCGGTAAAATGATAACCCTAATCCTGGTTTCATCTATAATAATAATAAGTTACTTTGGGTACTGGAACTCAAGAGGAATGGCAGATTATTATTCTTCTCAACCGATGATGATTGCACATAGAGGCACCACCACCTCTTTTCCTGAAAACACAATTGAGGCCTATAAAAAATCAGTTAAAATTGGCTTTAGGTCTATTGAGGTAGATGTTTTGTGTTCAAAAGATGGTGTGATATTTTGTTCTCATAATTATGAACTTGAAACAGAAACCAACAATACTGGGGACATCCATAAAATGAACTCAACAGAAATTGACCAGATTAGAACAGGTGTGTATTCTCATCCTGATAACCAACGGTTTATACCCAGACTTGAGAGTGTTTCTGAAAAACTGCCTAATAATATAAGACTTAATATTGAGGTTAAATTTTCAAGCCCGTTTGATTTTTCAACAATTTCAAAACTTAGAAAAATGATCCTAAATAAAAAAATTAACCAACCAATACTTATATCATCTTTTAATCCCTTTATCGTTTTCTATGCGCGGTGGTTTATTCCTAAAGTAAGGATAGGTTACTTAGTTGAAACACTTGGTATGGTAAAATGGACGCACTTTTGTCACCCAGACTGTCTTCACCCAAAAGCAGATTTATTAAATAACAATCTCATCAAAGAATGTAATAAAAAAAATATGTCTATTAACACATGGACTGTTAATACAGAGTCTGGAATTAAATATTGTAAAGAAATAAATATTAATGGAATTATTACAGATCGTGCTGATGTACTATCTATGTAGATGTTCAAAAAGTTGATTTTCTAGTATCTTCGTAGTGTTATAATCTGTTAAAAAAATAAACACGATATAATTAGAATAAATGGCTCTAAAAATATTAATAGCCCCAGACTCTTTTAAAGACAGTATTAACTCAACCGAGTTTTGTGATATTGCAAAAAGGAGCATATTAAGTGTAATACCTAGTGCTAATATTGATTGCCTACCAATGGCAGATGGGGGTGAAGGGACCATAGATGTTTTTAGGTCTCAGCCGGGATACTACTATAAAACTAAAACAGTAAAAGGCCCAATTGGTGAAAAAGTAAATGCAGAATATTGTATACACAGCAACACCAACACTGCAATTATTGAAATGGCTCAGGCATCCGGCTTACAACTTGTACCAAATAAACTGCGAGACCCAATGAAGACAACAAGCTACGGAACTGGCCAACTTATTTTGGATGCAATGAAAAACGATATCAAAAAAATCATTTTATTTATAGGCGGAAGCGCGACAAACGATATAGGTGTTGGTATGTTAGAGGCTATCGGATTTAAATATTATAATTTAGAAAACAAAATAATTTCTGGAACTGTAAATAATATTGATAAGATAATAAGAATTGATAATTCACAAATTAGTTATCTATTGGAAAAAACATCATTTACGGTTGGGTGTGATGTATTAAACCCGTTGCTTGGTGTTAATGGAGCTACTTATTCATATGGTAAACAAAAAGGCGGAGACAGAAAACAGTTTAAAAAATTAGAAGACCACCTAAAATATTTTTCAAAAATAGCAAAGCAATATAACTCTATAGATTTTACTAACCATGAAGGCGCAGGAGCAGCAGGTGGGGTCGGGTTTAGTGCCATGAGTTTTCTAAATGCGAAGTTTGAACTAGGTTTTGACCTAATTGAAAAAAGAGTAGACTTAAAAAATAAAATTAAAACCAATAAGTATGACCTAATAATCACCGGCGAAGGATGTATCGATAAGCAGACCGAAAAAGGAAAACTAATTAAACGCTTAGGTGAAACAGCGAATAGCCTATCAATCCCTGTAATTGCATTTGGCGGTATTGTAAAAGAAAAATTAAAAAACCTTAACCTAATAGGTATTACAAAACTTATACAGATTAGTCCTGGGGATCTTGATTTATCCAGAGCAATTCTTGAGGCGCCGTTATTTTTAGATCAAGCAATAAAAGAAGAGACAAAAGAATTTGTTAGTAATTCTTAGTTTTATAATAGGTTGAGAATTGATTTATTTTATCTGTGTTGATCAAATCAACCTCTAAAGATTGTAACAATTTCCAACCCTCTTTGTTGTCTGGTGATGCCCAAAACCTTATCAATTTATTTTCATTGTGTACCCTGTTAATAATCTCCTCTAGAATAAGAAGCTCTTTGTTTTGCATCGTACCAGTACCACCCCAGGTAAAATGGTCAGACCATGACATACTAATAATTGGCATGATAACATTAGATATGTTTTTAGAAACGTCCGATAGTCTACCATCTAAAAAAACAAATCGTTCTTCTGTGTTTTTTATGTTTTCAATATTAGGCCTATTCCCAGAAAGGATGACAGTAACAGATCTCTTGGTTAATGAGTCAGAAATTACAGAACTCAGCAAGGGACTGTATTGACGAAGGGTTTTTTCTAAAGCCCGATATGTTTTTTCAGCTGATGTTTTGATATCTACCAAAAGGTAAAGTGAATTATCGTTTTTGTAGATTTCCCCATTGTTGTCTTTGTAGTTTTTCCACAATGGATCTAGATATAATGTTTCAATAGTTTTATCTTTTCTCAACTGAAGCCAACTATGTCCAACATATAATTTTGAGTTTAGAAAAAAAATATCAACCTCTATACTTTTAAATTTATTTTCAAGAGCATTTAATAAAGGTCTATTATTTAAATAGTCATTATGTGAGTGTGCTTTCTTGACAAGGTTTTGACTTAATAATTTTTGTGGAAAAAGAAGACAAATAAGTAATAAAACAATAATTGTTGGTGGACGAGATAATATCATTAGCCGGAAACTTTTTTATTCCAAAGAGTTAAGGAGAGTAGAAAAGAAATAACAGAAGCAAAAACCCAAAATAAAACAGCATCGTCAAAATCATATACTAGTGTTGATGTATTATTTAACACAGATGTTTTTATTAACACACTACTTATTTTTTCCTGTATCCCAGCTCCTATATAACTAAATAAACCTATAAAACCCATTGCCGCTCCAGAAATATTTTTTGGTGCAATATCAAGTGCAAACAGTCCTCCTAATACAGCTAATAAACCGCTCAAGGTAAAACCGTAGATTAAAAACGCGATTGTAAGCACAAACGTTGAGTCTGGCCCAAAAAATATGAGAAAAAGTGATACGATTTCAACAACGCCAAACATAAGAGTGACCGGTGGTCTTCGCGCATCAAAATACTTATCTGATATAAATCCATATGCAACACAACCAATAATACCCGTAAAAGTGTTTAGTCCAATTATGCTCCCAGCTTCAATTAAAGAATAACCCCTTATTTCCTGGAGATACAAAATCCCCCAACTGTTTATAGCATATCTAGTAACATACATTGTTGAGCTCGCTAACCCTAAAATCCAAATCGATGGATATTTTATTATCTTTAATTGATTGTTTAGTACTTCTTTGAAGTTTTTTGAAATTAGTTTTGTATCTGTTTCTATTTTCCAGGAGCCAACGCTTGGTAGACCTAAACTTTTTGGACTATCCTGTAAATATCTGTAGCCAACAATTGTTATGATAATTAGCAATATGCCAGGGCCAATAAACCCAGCCCTCCAAGAAAAATAATCTACCAAAGCAGCTGAACCAATAAATGTAAGACCTTCTCCAATGGAATGTGCCGTACTCCAGATACCATAAAAACGTCCCCGTTCTTTTGGGCTGAACCAATTGGTTAATGCTATAGCACATGATGGAGCACCAATACCCTGCACCCAACCATTTAAAAACCAAAAAACAACCCACAAGATTAGTGATTGACTTAAGCCCATAGATATATTGATTAAACCAGAGGTGATTAACCCAAAAGTAAAAAACCTTTTTACATTAGCATAATCAGCAAAAAAACCATTAAAAAATTTACCAAGAGCATATCCGTAAAAGTAAGAAGACCCAACTAAGCCAAGATCACCGATTGAAAAGACACCACTATCTATTAAAGGTTTTTTTACAACAGACAGGGCTAATCTGCAGGTATATCCAAAACCATATAAAACAATAATTGAAGCAAGAACTTCTTTTCTATACTTCAAATATTTAGAAGCTATTTTATTTTGATCAACTAACTGAGGTTGATATTCACCAGCCCTGAAAAACCGTAGAATGTTAGTGGGCATTAATTTCCTAACTGAAAACAGAAAGAATGTTGAAGTGGTTCACCTTCAGTGTTTAACGCAAACTCACCTTTATAATTTTTTACTTTCCATTCGACACATAACTCGTTTCCACCACTATCTGTAATTTCCATGACACCATATTGTCCACGTATTCCACTTACTCCATGCGAATAAGGACCTCCTTTAATACTTGGCTTTCGATCTAGTGGACCAGCGTGAAAAACAGGGATAGGAGCGCCACCTTTTGTAGCATAGTCACTATTGGTTCCATCATCAATCGCGCTCATGTGTGCATCACCACTAACAATACAAATAGGGATATTGTTTTTCTTAATAAAATTCGCAACATCTTCTCTCTCTTCGGGATACCAACCCCAGTTATCATGATCATCACACTCAAACCCGTTTTT
>TARA_B110000116_G_scaffold45548_1_pt1 | contig 10073 bp, 13 predicted proteins | sample TARA_B110000116 | Tara Oceans TARA_B110000116 (sample SAMEA4397355) | marine metagenome | biome: Polar Biome; feature: [ZZZ] marine water layer (ENVO:01000295); material: water (ENVO:00002006), including particulate matter (ENVO:01000060) such as... | depth 199 m
GACTTCCGCCAAGAGATTAGCCAGATCAATAGTAAGCTGGATTTAATCCTTGAGACCATGGTTAACCGCGATTAACCAGAACTGGTGAAAATGCACGTTTCGGCGTGCTAATGTTCGGCAACTGACCTGTGGCTGGACACCTATGACACTTCTTGCGCTCGAAAATTTTGACGGACTTGCTCCGAAAATACACCCCGAACGTTTAGCTAGCGAATTCGCGCAACGTGCGGAGAATGTGCGGCTTGATCGCGGGGTTATTGAAGGGTGGCGTGCTCCGTTAAAAACTGATCCGTTAGCCGACGCCGTTAAGAGTATTTACAAGTATCGGTCGAGTTGGCTTACTTCTGATTTTCCTCGACAGTACGTTGATGCTTTACAACCTAACGATGTTCGCGAGCGAATCTATTACACGGACGAGGATTATCCTAAAGTCCGTTCAGCAGGTCAGGAGTTCAAACTTGGATTACCTCGTCCGAGGGCTCCGAATGCCACTGTTACGGTAAAAGGGGATACGGCTAATCCTACTAACGTGTTTTCTACTCGCCACATTGTAACTATTGTTGATGCGTGGGGAGCGGAAGGCCCGTCGTCTTTGGCTGGTCGTACGAACGAAGTCGGCGAAGACTTTACTATACGTCTCGACTTATCGGGGTGCAGAGTAACTGGCCCATATAACTTAGGAAGCGGGGCTTTGTTTCGTATTTATCGAAGCAACGTTACGTCGTCGGGGACTGGGCTTTTTCAGTTTGTAGCCGAAGTGCCGTACAGCGCGAGAGCATTTGACGATATGGTTCCGTCACGCGAGTTGCAAGAGGCGATTCCCAGCACTGATTGGCTTGCCGCCCCTGACGATGACAAAAAACTCTATCCTTCTGGCCCGCTTAAATCACTGGTGGAATTACCGGGGGCTATGTTGGCCGGGCACACGGGTAACGTAGTATTTATATCGGAGCCCTCGGTGCCGACCGCATGGCCGTACTACTATTCTAATGAGCACGAGATTCAAGCAGTTACCGTAACTCAGAGCGGACTTTTTTGCGCTACCAACAAGCGCCCGTTCTTACTTGCAGGTAGTCAGCCTAATGCGATGGTTATTGTGCCGATTGAGTCGGAGCAAGCGTGTGTTTCTTCGCGTTCTATGGTCGACATGGGCGGTTACGGTATTTATGCGTCGCATGACGGTTTGGTTGTTGCCGAGGGGACGAAAGCGGACTTAATTACAGCTTCTTTGTTTGATAAGACTGCGTGGCAGAAATTTAAACCTAGCACTATTCGCGCATTCCGTTTCGAGACTAAGTACGTTGCGTTTTATGGCGACATTGATGCCGGTACGGGTTTTGTATTTGACCCTAGTGGCGGCAATGGGACTTTAACGACATTCAGTGGCTTGTCGGCAGATGCTTTTTATTACGACCCTATCATAGATCAGTACAGTATTGCGCACGCGCCTGCGGGTCGTTGGGAGATTGGGGCGTTTGATAGTGGCGAGCGCATGACGGCTGCGTGGCAGTCTAAAGTGATGGTTTACCCCGACATTATCGCGCTGAGCTGTATCCGTGTTCGAGGGTCTGAGTTCCCTATTACTGTTAAAATAAAAGCCGACGGTGTTTTGCAAGGTACGTTTGTTTTTCCTGACGAAGAAGCGGTTCGATTACCGGGCGGCTATCGTGCGAGAAAGTGGGAAGTAGAAATTATCGGGAAAGGGCCGATTGTCGGAGTGTATTTATCTGATTCTATGAGGGAGCTTCCGTAATGGCAGGGCTAATTAACCCACCGGCTACGGTAAGCGATCCTTCGCTTCGTGTTTATTTAGAACAAGTCGCGATTATATTGCGTGATATTCAAGGGGATAGCGGTAATCCAGCTATTCGGCTTAACCAACTTATCTCGGCAGGGCTTGTTGATGCGGGCGGTAATGTTGTTCCCCCTAACGCGGGCGAATATAACGCGCTTACGGACTTTACTATTCCTCCCCCGCCTAACTTATTTGAGGCTGTTGGTACATTTGAATCGATCATTCTTTCGTGGGCCCCGTTAACCGTTATTGAACGTATGGTTTCGTACACCGAGGTTTATCGCGCGTTAGACGATGATGTGGATACCGCCGTACTTGTAGGTGTTTCGGCAGGGTCAATATACACGGACGCTGTTGGGCCTAGCTCTGAGTTTTATTATTGGGCTCGCCATCGGTCGTACGCTGACGTCCCCGGCCCGTTTAATTCGTTAGATGGTACTTCGGCACGTACGGCGGATGACCCTTCTCGACTACTAGAAGCGTTGAACGGCAATATTACTGAGTCTCAGCTATTCAATTCGTTGAACTCGCGCATTGACTTGATTGACACTCCTGAAACCGGGCTTGTTACTAAGGTTTCGGAGCTTGATACGCTAACGGAAAATCAGGTTCGTGACATTGAGCAGTTGTCTCAAAATGTTGAAGGTAACGTATCGTCTATTGAGCGGCAAAGCGAGTTGATAGATGGGGTGCGCGCACAGTACAGCGTGAAGATCGACGTTAACGGTAATGTTGCGGGCTACGGACTATCTTCTACTCCGACAGGTTATAACGGCGCGCAGCACAGTAAGATGGTGTTTCTCGTTGATAACTTTTCGATTGCTTCGCCGGGAGCCGCTAAATTATCGTTTGTAGTCGATGGCGGCAAGGTGTTGATGGACGCTGCGTACCTTGTTAATGCCACTATTACTAACGCTAAAATTAAGAGCTTAGCGGCTGATAAGATTTATGCTGCAAGCGGTACGATAGCGAGCGCTCTTATTGGTGACGCCGACATTTCTAATGCGATGATCGGTAACTTGATACAGAGCAACGGGTATAGCGGGTCTTCTGGCTGGAAGATTAATAAGGACGGCACGGCTGTTTTTCGCAACGTGTACGCCCGGGGTAATATCGAAGCCGATAGGATAAAAGCTAACAGCGTTAACATTATTGATACGCTAATGGTTAAAGGTCAGGCTATTACGTTTAGTTCCGGCACGCGCTGCTCAAGCGGTAATTCTACCGTTGCTGCGAAAAAGATTTTTGACGGCACTTATAACCCTCAAGGCGGCAAGTTGCAGCTTATTTTTACATGTCATGTGAGCTCTGAGGATGGCGGCCTTTCGTCTGAGATTAGGATTAACGGCAGGCGCGTTCAGGTTACTAAGGCACGTATTCGTGCAGATTCGGGAGTTGACGCTGATTGGGACTTACCACTAAGCCTCCAATACACGTCGGCGGCAACGAGTGCATCGCAGCGTGTGCAGATTTATATGAGTCAAAATGGCGACCCGGCTAGCTGGTCTGACGCCTATATAACAGCTACGGAGCTGAAACGATAATGAGTTATGCAGTCTATACTATTGATGGCGACATTCGGTGGGTAAGTGACAGCTTGCCGGACTTAGGCACGGCTATTGAGTATTCTATAATTGAGTGTGCCGACGGGTTGAACCCTGATAATTACTGGGTGAACGTCGGTGTAGTTCAGAAACGGACAGCGTTTCCTCGACCTAACGAATCGGTTATACCGACTTTAGAAGGTTTTGACATTACTATTACCGCTATACCGCACGGTACGTCGGTGGTTTGGCCTGATAACTTTGAAACTTTAGAGAATGACGGGCGGCTAGTGTGTTCAGTGACGTTAGAGACACGCTATCGTTTTTTGTTTGAGCACGCTGCGCACTTCCCACGAGAGGTTATTATTGATGTCCGCTAGAAAAATAGCAGTTGACCCTCGGCAGGCACGCAAAAAAGAGCTCCGTGGTGAGAGTTCTGATTCCGAATGGGAAGCTGTATGGGAGGCATTTACTAGACTTAGGGAGCAGGGGCTTGATTTGGGCGAGAAGGCTAGTGCGCGTATTGAAAAACGCTTAGAAGTGAAGCGACGGATACCTAAGTAAGTGGCGCTTTGTTAAGAAATAGGCAATGCCTATAAGCTGTATCAGCTAAAAATTACTTTATTATTAGTAACTTAGGCCGTATAGTGCAACGTTTCTGGGGGACAAGGGGTCGTCGGTTCAAATCCGGCCACTCCGACCATACTATAAAGGGTATAGCCGTAGCGCTTACTATCACTGTGTAATATCTGTGTAATACTATTTCACACATGCCATACTGGTCTCGATCACTTAGACGAGAACTGATATGGCCCGCCCGAAAAAAGACCTTTTACCTGCAAATATGTACTCTCGCGGGGACAGTTATACGTATCGATTACCTGACGGTCGCCGCCGTTCTTTGGGTAAGGATTTATTTCAGGCTGTTCAGGCCGCTGCTGCTTTAAATATTGAGTTTGATACGCAACGTAAGCAAGGGCTGCTTGACGATCTTTGCGGAAACAAGCGCGTGTGCGACGTCATCGAGGAGTTTGAGCCAGTTAAAGCTCGCGCAGTAGTGGCGTACACTATGGCGGAATATGTTTTGAAGCTTCGACGTATTGACCGGACAATTGGTACTGCTGATATTAGCACTGTCAGTGTTCGCGACTTAGATGAAATGCTCGTCACTATGGGTCCAACATACGGCACGTATAAACAGTATCGGTCACTGTTAAGTGAGCTTTTTTCGTATGCCATAGCTAAGGGGTATAGAAACGAACACAAAGGTAATCCGGGAAAGGCACTTTTAGTCCCGCGATTGGCTCGCACGAAGAAGCCTGTGCAGCGGCAACGTTTGACGCGCGAACTGTATGACCAAATACGTGATCAGGCGCCTACGTGGTTCCGTGCAGCTATGGATATTGCATTGCAGACAGGCCTGCGCCGAACTGACATTGCAGGACTTCGGTGGTCTCAGTGGGACGGTGCGGTTTTAAGCGTTGTTCCCCAGAAGACGAAGCAGCACCCGAACCCTCCGGCATTAGCGATTAAGGCGGGGCCGGTTCTTATAGCTTCTATTGAGAGTATGCGGACCATGGTTCCGGTCAATTCTAGGTTTATTATTCATCGCCAGAATTCGCAGAGAGCTTCCCATCAAAAAAACCGTGAGGATGCAGGGCAGGTTACGCCGGAGCAGTTGACTCGTGCATTTGCGGCGTATCGGAAGAAGGTTACAGGCATGATTAACCCTCCGACTTTTCACGAAATGCGGTCGTTATCTGCGCGGTTGTACGAGGCTGCTGGTCGAGAGGGAGAGAGCGTGCAGTTGTTGCTAGGACACAGCGATATAAGAATGACGGAGCACTATCAGCATGACGGCTCCGTTAAGTGGCAAGAGACTTGGGCAGACCTTTAATTACATCGTTGAAATAATGCTATCAGCTAGGCTATTGCCGGTATTACCTGTTTTATTAGATTTTACCAGTACGTAAAATTTACCTTTAGGGTGGGATTGAGCGCCTTGGAGTATCCCTTTTTTAATCTGTCTACGGATTGTTTCTTTGCACGGGGCAGAATTTTCTGTGAAATATGTTTTTTGGTATTCTTTAATACTCATTTTTATAAGCATTGCTTATACTCTCGTTCAAAAATTAGAAAAAAGGGGTAGGGGGGGTTATAGCTGGATATGACTCACAGGTATCACGAATTTTACGTCTTTTAGGGAGTAGTGTTCGGTGTCGTCTTTATGACTTACTGTTAGTTGGCGAGCGGTAATACTTTGCAGTGTACGCAGCATTGCTGATCTTTTGTTGCTTAGTAACACGACAACCAGTTTACCGGCGGCGAGTAACATACCCCTGTCACCTAAGAATATTGTTCCTTTTTCGTAGCACGGTTCATTATCTTTTCCTGATACGAACGCTATTAGGTCATTTTCTTTTGCAACCAAACGCACAGCGATGTCTTTACGTACGTCATTTTCGGTGAACGCGGTTACTCGACTAGGGGTTTGCTGTATGCTTCGATTTTTAAAGGAGGGGTCTATTTCTTCGGGGGCTACTTGTAAAGCTTTAGCGAACGCGGCTAAGGTTTTTGCGTTTCTAAGTGCTATGATCCCACGGAAATATTGGGATATGGTTGGCTGACTGATACCCATGCTTTTTGCTAGGGTACACTGGTTGATGCCGAGGGACGTTTTTTTTAGTCGATAGATCGCATGGAGCCGCTCGGACACTATGAGGTCTTCGGGTAATATGGTTCTGTTCGCGGACATGCACCTGCTCTTTTAGTTTTTTGTTACGAGAGTAGGTATTTTATTACAAAAATGGGCGATGTCTATAATACTATTTTCTATATTAGGGTGACACATGGCGTGGAACGCTTTTGCGGGCATTGGTGTATCCCACGAATTCTCCCAAAACAATGCTACTCCTTGAGGACACCCTACGCAGACTAATGTGTCTCCGCGCTTGGCCTCGCGGCGCTTTAGCCACTTTTGTTGAAGCTTAGAAAGGTACTTTTGGTTAGTTAGGTCGATAAGCGTATCAGGTCTTTTAGGTAGCGCTTTTATATACTTAAATTCTATCCATAAATCGCGGTTAGTACCTTCAAGAAAGGCATCCGGGACTCCGCCAGCGAAATTATCGTTAATTTTCCACCAATATATGTCGGCAGGCAGCTTTTTTCTGAATGCAGCGGTGAAAGTATGCTCGTTCATGCGCGGAGCTTTTTTTGTATGTACGTTATAGCGTCGGGAGGTATTTTACTGACGACGGTTTTGTTTTGGCTTGGATCGTTCCAGCATCTTTCTTCGAGCCTAGAGGCTAGCTCTTGTGCTAAGGCCCCGCTGTTTTGCGCTTCGATAATGAGTTCGCTGTCAGTCATATTACGTAGTAATGTAGGGTTATTCATAATTGATACCTTTTATGCGTAGTAGGTGTGCCCCTGTTTCGCCACTAGCGGGGCTCTAGCCATGATATGCCGTAAGACTTGTCTATTTCACGACTGCCGCCTTCGCAGATTACGAAGGGGGACATACTATTGGTATGGGCAGTTCGGTCTCCGCATAAACCAGACGGCCCTACTTAATAAGAGCTTACGTTTACTGGCGGTCGAAACGGTAGGGAACGTTGCCTAGCGACCATTGCGGATATGAGCGTAGCCATTTCTGCTTTTTCCACGAATGCGTGTATCGGAAAACTTTGAGGGCTACTGCCTTCGATGTCGGACTGGGCAAACAAGGTATATATTCCTCTTGTTTCTCCACTCTCGTCTGCAACGTGCCGTAGTGTTAGCCCGTCGATTGATTTCCAGACCGGGGAAGCTCCGTCGAGGGCGTTCCAATTCAGGTTGCACATATTGAGAGCAAGTCGTCCCATAATATCGGTGACTACTTCGGCCTGATAGACTGCGTCATCTTCTGCGTTATGATAAACACCGTTGCGCGGGTATGCTTTTTTGGTGTTAATATTGAGAAAGTCTTTCGCGAGCATTTTCATAGTTCGCATAGATTTGGATTCCCAAAACTGCCACGGGCATAATATGCCGGTAGTTTTGAAGCAATCCTGTAGGATCACGCTGTCGAAGTCGGGGTCATTCGCCCAAACGTTGAGGTTCATTTTTTTGTCACGGGAGCGTGCGCGAACGATGAAATCTGAAAGTTTTTGTAAAGCTTCGGGTAGCGATAAAGTGCCACCTCTGAGCGATTCTTTAGCCTGATTTGATTGTTTTTCCCACCACTGCAAAGTGGAAGCGGATATGTGACGAGCAGGCGTGTCCTGATGGTCTTGTTTTATGCGAATATCCATACTTTCGAGGATATGTTTCGAGGCTAACGGGTCAAACGCTACTACACCGATCGTCAGGACTGTTGCTCCCGGTTCAGTGGACAACGTTTCAATGTCGATCATTACATTGGCGGTCATAGTGATTCTCCTTGTAATTGCTTATCGACGAGTGTGGCGTACCCAGCAATGTCATGCCATGAGTCTGCGTAATTTGGGTCGCCGTTTAGAATGCGGGCGATTTTATGCGCGATCATTTCTAGCGCTTCTTTTTGGTTGCTTTTTAGACGAGACCAGCCATCGTTAGCTGCCATGGTATCTTTGAGATTCTGGGATATTAGCGCGTGATGCTCGAACTTTCCGTAGCGTTCGCCACGTTTAGCTAATGTGTTGTCTGTGTTTGACATAATTACTTTCCTTCGGGCATAAAAAAGCCCCGGCGAAGGGGCTTAGTTAAATTACATTTGCGCTGCGATACCCGCGTGTAATTCTTTGGCGGCATCGTAGATTTCCTGAGTTACGAACCCAGCGTGATCTACTTTCCAGTTGGCCCAAGTGCCTTTTTCGTTCGACTGCTTGTTACTGCTAACGTGCCAGATAGTACCGAAGCGAGGAGCGTCCCCAGCGACAGTAGTGATCTGAGTGTTCCAGTTACGACTAACAGGTAGCGCGGTCGACTTGAAAAAGACCATGACAGGAAGTTTTGGCTCGCCTGTTACAGCGTCCAGTAGCAAGCAGCCATGCTTGCCGGTCTCTACGATGTCGTAATCAGTGTCGATACCTTGTAGCTCGCTTAAACTTGCTACTGCTTCTGAGCGCTCAGAGAAAGAGCCGTGGAAGCCGCCGCCTTTTTGACGCTTGCGAAACACTGCGTATTCGCGCTTGTACGCTAGGTTGACGAGGTACACACTTTCGTACAGTTCACCGGTGATCGAGTTGCAGAACAAGCCCGTTTTAGCGCCTTCGAGTTCTTCGATTTCAGGAGACAGTGCTTGCAACAATTTGAGTTGCGGCATGGACTGATCTTCTGCACCGATGTTTTCGTTACCTAGATTCTTGTCTACGGAATCTACGAGGAACGCGGGCATTGTGGTTGTTTCTGAATTTAAAAATGCAAGTTCTTGAGTCATAATTTAAACCTAATTAAACGTCTGTTTTAAAAGTAATATAAGCGTTGCCTATATTATGGTTTTCAGCTCGTTGGGGCAACCCGTCGAACAGAAATAGTTTCAGTCTCGAAAATATCGACACCGGGGATTTCTTCGCCTAGACCTAGCAACTCATTGGCTGCGGTAGTGGCGATACGTCGCTGTAATAAATACATGGCGTCGTTATCTTTTATGTAGGAGTAGAATTTATCCCAGTCGGCTACATTTGGGATTTTTTTCTGCGTAACAATGATGTTTGCTGATTTTGTACCGATACGTGGCACACCGAGCTGACTTAGAAGTTCGAGCATTTCCTGCTCGCACAACTTCTGTTCTTCTTTAGCCGCAGTGAGCTGTTTATTTAGTTCACTTATCACGTCTCTGCGGGCTAGATATTCTTCGGTTAATATTTGAATAGACATTACGCTACCTCTGTAAATTGTTGGAAGAGTTCAAGCAGATCATCCATGCGAGTTACTTTACCGTCGAGTTTGTTATAGACCTCGATCTCTTTTGAGTCGTTGTACGCTATACGGATGGTTTCTGTTTTTTTGGTTTGACCGGCACGATATATTCGGCAATTAAACTGCTGATAGTGTTCTGCGTTATAGGTCGGAGAACACCATATTGTCGCTACGCCGTTTGTCAGTGTTAGGCCGTGGCCTGCTGACTGAGGGTGTGCGAAAATTACTTTAATGGCGCCGTGCTGGAAATCTTCGACCGCACGATTGCGCTGGTGGATATTTGCATCGCCATCGATTACGCCGTAAGAAATCTTTCTTGCTTTTGCGCAAGCAATTAATTGATCGCGTTCGTGTTTATAATTGAAGGCTACGACGACTTGATCGCGAGCTTCGATTAAATCCATGACTAGATTGTATCGCTCTACGTGGATTTTTAAGATTCCGCCTTCGCCATCGTAAACGGCGCCGCTGAGTAGTTGCAGAAGCTTGCGTACCCGCGCTCCGGCATGGAAGCTGGTAATGTCTCCACTTGCTGTTTCGAGCACGTCATGGCGCAATAGGTCTCTGTATTGAGTGTTTAACCACTTTGGCATATCAATCAAAACGTCTTGCACGCGGTGCTCGGGTAGGTCGATGCAGTCTTCGGCTTGGAACCGAATAGTAATATCTTTAAGGCGATCTGCGATGTCGAACTCGGCACCCGGCTTATCGAGCCACTGCACATGCTGCGGGTCAGGGCCGACTTGCTGAGGCAGACAGACTGCGGAACGGAACTCGAAGAATCGTTTACCGAGGCGCTCACCTTTATCTAGCAGTAGTGAAGGGAACCATAGATCGAGGTTACTATTACTGTTAGG
>TARA_B110000116_G_C16800715_1_pt1 | contig 10034 bp, 10 predicted proteins | sample TARA_B110000116 | Tara Oceans TARA_B110000116 (sample SAMEA4397355) | marine metagenome | biome: Polar Biome; feature: [ZZZ] marine water layer (ENVO:01000295); material: water (ENVO:00002006), including particulate matter (ENVO:01000060) such as... | depth 199 m
AAAAAAAAAAAAATTAAAAACAAAATAAAGAAAAAAAATAAAAATGTAAAAACAAAAAAAAATAAAAATGTAAAAACAAAAAAATTATAGTATATGTATATAATATGTCTGGTTATACATATGATGTAGACCCTAGTAAAAAAACAAAAAAAATAAAAAAGGGGCAATTTTCTAATTTCATTATTACACTAAAGGGCGTTTTTTTAGCATTCGTTTTGTTCTTTTCTAGTTTTTTATCACCTTATATTGGTTGTAATTATCAGTCAATCATGAATACTAATAGTCGATTAAGACAATTTGTATTATTTATTGTTATATACTTCTCTATAAATTTAGTAGACCCTAATAAAAGGGGGATTGAACACCCGATTATGGGCATATTAAAAACAATTGCCGTATACATTATGTTTATGTTATTAAGTAATATAGAAATTGAAGCAACTGTAATAATGCTTTGTTTGCTTACATTACTTGTTCTTATTTCTAAATTCAATAGTTATTATGAATCGAGCGTTTTAAGTAAAGATGATAGAAAAAAATATAAAGATATATCATCTATATTTGAAATTGGGATAGGGGTTTCTATTTGTTTAGTTTTACTACTATCTTTAGTATCTCGCAAAAACATTTCTATACAATTAGAGAGATGTAAAATATAATTAATTCATTCTTTTATTTTCATTCTTTTACTCTTTCTATTGTTCTTTACTATTTAATAAATTTAATCCTTTAAATAAACGATCGCTAAAGTAAAAACTCCCCCCCCACATTATCAACATCATAATAAAAGGTATTATTATTTTTAATGGATTCATCGGGTTTTCTTCGTGAATTTTTTTTGATTCAAACGGATTTAATGAAATCATTATAGATAATAAAATAATTAATGGACTATAAAAAATACAAATGACTACTATTAAGAATAATATAACAAATATAGCAAAAATAATAGAAACTATTCCAACTATAATCGCCCACGGATCTCTTCCCGGAAGATAAAGAATACCCATATTTGCAAAATCATACCAACCCATTATATCTCCCGTTTCTATACTTGTTTTACCCCATTTAGCATATTCCAAAGCATATTTACTAAATATATGAATAATCCAAAATGTAAGAGATAATAACCACGTAAAAATTAAAATTATACTGGGTATTTTAGTAAAAAACCATATTATAGATAAGATATCTATAGCATAATCGGTAAAAGAACTTTCTATAATCGAAAAAAATAATAATATGAATATTAAGATAATTAAAAATACATATAAAATAGTAAATAAACTTTCATTTATTTTTTCTTGTTTTGGTATTACCGGAAACAATATCTCGGGTCTTAATATATTCTCCATTTATATATATATTTTAATACAATAAAAATATTATTGTATTAAAATATATATATGAATAATAAAATAATTTTAATATTATTATTAATAACGGTTGTATTAAATATTTATATACAAAAAAATAAATATTATGAAACTCTACAAGATTACGGTGATAAAGATTTATCTGGAGTTATTATGAATGCCCCGATCGCATACGATAAAACAACCAATAATATAAAATATCCAAAACAAGGGTGTGAAAATTATAGTCCCGAATATGAATATATTGATTGTAGCAATAATGAAATTTATGGAGAATATGGAGTTGACTCATCTATAGGAACATATGAAGACAGCAATTATGAAAAATATAATTCTAATTATTTTAATAAAGAAACAAATAAAATTAATTATTCTGAAGATAAAATTAATAGAGATTTACAATATTTTAATAATGCCAGCAATGTTATATTAGACAATTGTTTTAATTTTTTATCTAATGATAATCGCGACGATTATGATAAATACAGTGTAAAAGAAATAAAATATAATGTAGATGATTATATAAATTATTTAAAATTTGTATACAAATCTGGTAATGAATCAGAACATATTTTTTATGTAAATTCGGATAATACAACTGATTATAAAAACATCGAAGGATTTCGAATTAAAAAAAATTTTAAGTTTGGAAAAAAAAAGTTTAAGTTTGGAAAAAAAAAGTTTAAGTTTGGAAAAAAAAAATTTAAATTTGGAAATATTTTATCAAATATAAATACAATGGTTGGTGACAACGAGAATAAATTTGTAATTGGCGAAAATATCGAATTTTTATCTTTCAATAATAACTGGACACCCGGTAAGATTTATAATGTAAATAAATTTGACACATATGATGTAAATTATCCGGATGGAACTATATATTCAAGAAATATTCAATCTTCAAATATAAGAAAAATAACATATGGCGAAAAGACATTCACAATAGATGACGATTCTTTTTCTACTTCTAGAAATGAATATATAAAATCTATTGTAATCAAATATAGCGGAAATATTATAAGTAGTATAAGAATTATAAAAAATGATAATAAATTTCTTTATATATCCGGATATAAAACTTTGCCTCCTTCTGATAATATGATACACACAGTCGCGCCTAAAAATACAGCCATTTATGATCTAAGTTTCAATGATTCTGGTATTATTACAAAAACGTATATAGGCGGTATTACTAGCGATCATCTTAGAAATTTTAATATTGACGAAGAAGGCGGGGTTGATTATAATAGTTTTTTTACAGATATCAGTAATAATAAAGAAGAAATTGACATCGATTATGATGGAGATAATAAATATACGACTCTTAATTTACAAAATAATCTAAATAAATCTTTTGTACCATTAGATATAAAATATTTTAATAATACTACAAAAATACTAACAGGTACTAGGATTTAATTATTTGTTGTGTGTAATATTTTATCCAATAAATATTTATTGTTTGTATCTTTAAAGCCGATCTGCGTACATTTCTTATATCCACTAGGTAAAATATAGAAACACCTTCGTTTATGACCACAACATCTACCCAAACAACTTATAAAGTCTTGTAAATAAAATATATACCAATATTTTTTTCTCAAATTAATATTACGAATCTCTTGTTGAAACATTGTGTCTATTAACATAAATCCTTTATTCAATTCTAAAAATTCATTTAATATATTATTTTTCTTTATATATAATTCTTTTATTCTATCAGAGTGCTCTGATATTCGCAGATTTGATTTATAAAATCTTATTTCATTTTTTACATTTCTTAATTCATTTAATATTACCAATTTATAACTTTCTACACTTTTAATATAAGAAAATACATTTATATTGTAGATATTACAATAACGACGGTTTATGTGTTTAGGCAATATAAAATTATTATTATCTTCAATATTTTTTAAAGTTTTTTTTATTTCGAATATTTTCTTTTGAATTGTATCTATTAATTTTTTTTCCAGTTTACCCTTGTGAAGATACAGTTCTTTTATTTTATCTTTTCTTAAGTTTAAATTATTATTAAATTCGTTTTGCTTATCCCATATATTTATTTGTTCTGATATAAAATCCTTGTTTGATATTATTGGATCTTGAAATAATAATATTTCGCCTGATGAAAATTCTATATAATTTTTTAATTTTGAATATTGATATGCCGATATTTTATGCGCTTCCGCAGAAGCGTCTAATTTTAAATAATTTATTATTGCTAATAAAAATGCTATAAATCCGTTTAAACTTGCTACTATTATGGCCATATCACCGTTATTGTGTGTAATACCTGCTATAACACTACAAACTGTTGAAAATAATATAGAAGGTAACATAAATAAATTTAACATAAAATTACAATAATAACACGCTTCTGTATATATAATCACGTGGTATTTGATATAACTCGCCATTATATCCAATGCTGAACTATATTTATGTATTAAATTAACATCAAAATCTTTATAAATTTTACTTTTTAATTTATCAAAAGATAATTGTGGTACTTTTTTTTTTTCTTTTAATAAAGATTCGTCGCCACTTTCGTCTTCTGATTCACTATTCGCTTCCCAAAAATCATCTATATTATTTGTTATTATATCATCTGCGATTTCACTATTTTTAAAAGAAAATGATTTCATTCTTCTTAAAATTTTTTTATTTTCATTTTCATTTTCATTTTCGTCTTCTTTTTCATTATTTTCTAATATTTCTATAAATTTATTGTCTATTTTAAAACACGCATCATTCATATCTTGATCTTCTTCCTTTTTTGACGGCGTATTAATAATAGTACTAGAATAATATATATTTTTTTCATCATCTGCTATATAATTGTCATCGTCGCTACTATATTTTAATGAACATTCTTCATTTTCTGTTTCATTTTCTATTTCTGAATTATCTTCGAAGTCTGTTTTTATACTTTTTATTTTGCCTAACATATCACAACCATCTAAACAACTACTTTCTTTTATTCCCATTTCAATATCATTTTCACCAGATAAATCAACGATGTTCATTATATTATTAATATAATTTAATATAAAAAATTGAATTAAGTATATTGTTACATATACTATCATCGGTAACAAATAATTATATTATGATATTGTCTACAAAAAAAGACAAATTATTTTCAGAATCGCTTTATCAAGCGACGAAGTCTGAATTATTATTTAAACATGGATGTATAGCAACATATGGAGGTAAAATTATTGCAAAAGGACATAACACATATAAATCATATTCAGGCAATGATAAATTTGTGAGTAATCACTGTAGTTGTCACGCAGAAATGTATGTGATTAGACAAATTTGTTATAATAATCGAGAGAAAAAACATAAATTAAATCGTATAATGAAAAAAACCAAACTTTATATAAGCAGATCTTCGGCGGGCGGTAGAAGCACTACTTCCGCACCTTGTGTAGATTGTCTAACTATTATTAAAGAATATAATATTAGAAAAATTATATTTTGTTTTAGTGGTGAATATTTTGAATATAATGCAAAAGATTACTACACGGAACACACTAATTTTAGAGGATATAAATATTAATTTAAGAACAGTTATTTATTTTTGAACAATTTCCTTTTTCAGTTAATTGTTTCATTCCTTCTTCGTTAATATCGGTTATACAATTTTGCTGAAGATTTAATATAGGTAAAGACATTTTTTCATTCGGAGTAGGCAAATTATGTTTATTTAAATATCTTGTTTTTAAATATTCAGTGTGATCTAAAGTATCTACGCGTTTTACGATTGATACTTTTTCTTTTGATTTTATATTACACATGTCGCTTGAACAATTTACAGAGCAAGATTTAGAATTACTTTCATTTCTACCATCATTTATTGAAGCGCTTTGACCACGAATTCTATCATAATATTTTGAATAATCTTTTATTGACGTATCTTTGTATACTGTATGCGGATATCCTCTGTTCATCCATTTATTACGACTATCTATACTTGCGCGATTCGTTTTTACTGATATTCCTTGATTACCTACTTCTGTAACTCTTATATGTGGATCATAATTGTTGTATTGACTTTTATTAATTACTAATGGATAATTGTTACAACACGAACCATGACCTCTTGGAGCATTTCCTCTCATTAAAGTTTGGGTTTGATGTTGATTTGAGTGACTTTCGGTGCGTCTATTATTATTTATTGAAAAAAATTTATTAGAAGATATTTTAGAATATTTCGTATTTGTTTTACGTTTTAAAGCAACTATAGACATTATATAATATTATTCAATATTTAAAAATTGAACTAAATAAAAGTATTTATTTAGTGTATAACAACACAATCATGTACGCACAAAAAGTTAAAAAGCAAATTAATAATAATAATAATAATAATAATAATTTGCCTCGTGGATGGATTAAATTATCCAACGGTAGTATTTCTAGATTTAATTTTAATAATACAAATTATGAAGATCAAGAATATATTGATTACAAACGATTTAATGCTCGCGCAAACATTGCTATGGATCGTATTGTTGAAAGATTCTTACAATATAAAAAAAAAGAACTTATTCTTCAGAATTACAGCGATGAAGAAATTAATAATATTTTAGAAAATTATACAAATTTGGATCACGATGGTTATGACTATTATCCATGCGATGAAGATTTTCTTTCGGATGATGAGAGTGATGGCGATTTATCAGATGGGGATATTTATTAGTTTAAAAATTATTATAAAAATAATTGCTCATAACAAATATGAGCAACTCAATTATTGAAATTAAAACAGACGATATTATAGATAATTTAAACAATATCATTACAAATACTGATATTTTTAAATTAAATACCAATCTACAATATCTAAAATGTTTTATTTTTTATTTAGAAGACAATATTCTTTCTAATTATAAAAAATATGAAATTAAAATACAAAACAACAAAATTACTAAAAGCGAATTAATTACAATAATTTTAGATAATACAAAAATAGAATCAAAAAAATATGATTTAACTGGGATATATAAATATGAAATTAATCTAGAAGAAGAAAATATTAAAGATTTTTGTGACAAAAATAATTTTGAGAATTATAATTTCATTACTCAATACAATAAATTTGAAGATATTGTATTTAAACCTCGTATTGAATTATTTAATGATAATGATGGTATTTTATTTTTTTTTACAAAAAATGAAATAAAAATTGAACAAAAAATCGAACAAAACGAAAAAAAAAATAATAAAACTAAAAAAAACGTTTCATTTAAAATTCCTTATACTACAACACATAATAAAACTAAAAAAGAAATATAAATATGTTTTTACAATATTATTATGCTTCAAGCAATTCAATTATCAAATATTCACGATAATAAATGTTTAAATGATAATAACGGACTCTCATACAAACGGACTACTGAATCAAAATATTCAAAATCTGAATTAATTGTTAAATATTACTATCAATCTGTATTACATTGTAATTTAGAAGATATAGAAGCAATTTTTGATAAATTAATACAAGATAATGTAAATTCTGAATATTTTGATTACATTTTAAAATTAATCATTCATACTCGAGATATTTATAACGGAAAAGGACTATGGTCATTAACATATGTAATGCTTAATGTATTGACTAAATATTGCTTTGGTAAAAATATTATATGTAAAAAAATATATTTTAAGATACTGAAACATATTGTATCTCCTTTTAATAAAAACCAAGAAAAACCCTACGGATCATGGAAAGATATTAAATATTTTTTAAACGATCTAAAATATTATTACTACGATTTAAATAAGGTTGATGAAATTATAGATCAGATAATTATAAATATTTATATACCTCAAATAATTGAAGATATCGAAAATATGAAAATGAATAATAAAATTAGTCTTTGCGGCAAATGGCTGCCAAGAGAAAGATCAAAAAAATATAAATGGTTGGCAAAAAGAATTGCTAAATTATACCAGATCAATGTTGTAAAAACAATCGAATCTAGTAAAACTATATATAAAAATTATAGAACATTGTTGTCTAATTTTAATAAATACTTAGAAACAACACAAATTTTTATGAATCATTTGGATTGGGACAAAATAGATTTTAATAAAGTAACAAGTAAAACTCTTTTAAAATATAAAAACTCATTTTTAAATGATAAAAATTTAAATATTAAAAGTAGAATTATTTGTAAAGAAAATCTTATAGATTTTATAAATGATAAAATCGCTAATAATACACTTTTAAAAGGTGGAAATAATATTATGCCTCATGAATTAGTCCATGAATTATTATACAGCGATCACGATACATTATGCGAAAACAGAATAAATATTATAAATTTACAATGGAAAAGCATTATTCAAGAATTTAAAAAACAAGACAATAATTTTATGAAAAATTACATTTCGTGTATTGATGTTTCTCCTTCTATGTATTCTGATGATGTTACACCATTTACTTCCGCCATTGGAATCGGACTCGCATGTTCTGAAATAAATAATACTAATAAAGTATTCACATTTTCAGAAATTCCACAGTTGATTGATGTAACATCTGATTCATTAAATAAAAAGGTTGATATTATTATAGATTCACAATGGGGAGCAACAACTAACATACATATCATGTTTGATAAAATTTTACAAGATTGTTTAAATAATAAGGCAAGCAATGAAGATATGGATAAATATGGATTAATTATTTTTAGTGATACGCAATTCAATTGTGATAATTTTTCAAATAAACCTACAAATGAAATATTTGAAAATATTAGACAAAAATATAATAATAATGGTTATAGTAATATTCCTTTTTTGATTTTTTGGAATCTAAGACAAACTAATAATTTTCCAACAATAGAAAATTCTACTTATTCATTAAAAATATGCGGCAATTCACCTTCATTGTTAAAATTTTTTATGAGTTTAAAACTAGAAGATATCAAAAAAATAAATAATTGGACATTGATAAAATATATATTAGATAATGAAAGATATAATATTTTTTAGTTATATATTGTAATGAATATTTTAAGAAATATTATTAATAGAAATTATTCTAATAATAATAATAACAACCACAACGACAACCACGACAACAATAGCAACGACAACCACATCAACAATAACAACGACAACAACACCAGCAACAACGACGACGACCACAACCGACGACACTCACACATTTATAGACAAATTCAACGAAATAGAAATTATTTTTCATTTATAAATAATTTAAATCATGATATAGATTCTTTATTATCAAATTCTTCGGAAAACGTCATTGTCGAACAACCAACGTTGGATGATATTCGCGAACACGAAAACGCAGATGGAGACATAGATATATCAAATGTATTCACTTTACAAGTTGAACCTACAATACAATCTGTTATAGATAATGAATTATTTAGATTACTTACGGTTAATAATATAAATTATAATTACGACGGCACTGATAACACAAGTAGATATTATTCTACATTTTTTTATAATAATTTAGAAGTTTCTTTATTTCATCGCGAATTTATAGAACAATCTCAAATTAATATATTTATAGAAACTATTATTTCTAATTTTAATAATTATCAATTAGACAATATATTAACAAATCGTTTTAATGATGATAATAATTCTTCAAATAGTAATATAAATACTCAACAAACGATCGATAAAATAATTTCCTTTACACAAAAAAATAATTTTGAAATATTAAAAAATATATCAAAAAATGATATTTGTCCTATTACCTTAAATAATTATCAAGATGATACAATTATTGTACTTTTTACAAAATGTAATCATTCGATTGGTGAAGAATGTTCGCAGAAATATATTGAACTGTTTAATACATGTCCGTTGTGTAAAGCCTCTCTTATTTAAATTTTATTTATTTTTCTATCATTTTTTTAAACATATCGCGGATTTCCGCACAAATTATCGCCGCAACAATCGTGATTTGTTAAAAAGTTTTTTATATTACTTGATTTATCACAATGTTTTCGCCATCGTCCCATTGGCGGAGGGGTATGGACATTTTTTATATTGCTTAACACTGTATAAAACGTGCGAAACATCTATATTATAATTTTAATATACATATACTCACATATACATATACATATACATATATATTTATATTTCATCAAAATCTATTATTTCACCACCAAATGTATCTTCTGTCTGATTTTCAGGAATATTCAAAATACTATCATATTCTTCTTCATCCGTTATTTTTATTCCTAGATGTTCGTCATCATACGTAATATCGCCTTTTAAAGCAAACCCCGACGTTTGAGAATTTTCATATTTTATTAAACATGATATATCGCTTTTACATTGTTGTATAAATTTATGTTTTTCTGTATTATCATATATTTCTAATAAATCGCATTTTTCTAATTTACCGCGTTTGATTGTTTCCCACATTCTTTTACCTATTATAACCCAACTCCCGCTTTGAATCAAATTTCTTTGTTTATTACGACCTGAAAATTTTTGTCTAATTATACATACTCTTTCTACATTATCATGACATAATACGATACATTGACCATTTCCTTGAATTTTTGCCACTATTGCGTACATTTCTTCATCTGTATCTTCTATATATCTAATCTTTTTATTTACTGATACATTATCTTTCAAATTTTTTCG
>TARA_B110000116_G_scaffold261372_1_pt1 | contig 10018 bp, 10 predicted proteins | sample TARA_B110000116 | Tara Oceans TARA_B110000116 (sample SAMEA4397355) | marine metagenome | biome: Polar Biome; feature: [ZZZ] marine water layer (ENVO:01000295); material: water (ENVO:00002006), including particulate matter (ENVO:01000060) such as... | depth 199 m
GAACAAGCGGCTAAACAAAAAGACCTAAAAGGGTATGTCATCACCCTCGACTTCCCTTCATATATTGCCGTGATGATGCACGCCGATAACAGCGAGTTGCGGCGCGAGGTTTATACCGCCTTTGCCACGCGTGCATCAAGCGAAGGTAAAAAATCCGACGGTAGCTCAGCCGCCGAGTGGAATAATAGTGAGTTGATCAATGAGACCTTGTCACTGCGCCATGAGCTGGCGCAGCTACTTGGTTTTGACAATTATGCTGAGCGCTCGCTTGCCACTAAGATGGCCGAAGATTGCGATCAGGTGATTGGATTTTTATCGGACTTAGCCGCTAAATCGCTGCCGGTAGCTAAGAGGGATTATGCCGAATTAGAAGCTTTTGCGGAAAAAGAATACGCCGTAAAACAATTAAATGCCTGGGATCTTACCTATTACTCTGAAAAGTTGCGCCAGGCGGTTTACGCTATCTCTCAGGAAGAGTTGCGGTCTTATTTTCCCGCTGAAACAGTAACCGCTGGCATGTTTGCGGTGGTAAAGCGCTTATACAATATTGATGTAATAGAAGAGCAGGGTGTCGATATTTGGCAAACTGATGTGCGCTACTTCCGTATTGAGAAAAACGGCCAAGAGATAGCCAGTTTCTACTTAGATATTTTTGCCCGTGAAAATAAGCGTGGGGGTGCTTGGATGGCCGATTGTCGAGTGCGCCGTCAAACACCTGTTGGCCTGCAAAAACCAGTGGCTTTTCTTACCTGTAACTTCACACCGCCGGTTGGCGATGTGCCATCGCTATTAACCCATAACGAAGTTACGACTTTGTTTCATGAGTTTGGACACGGCCTTCACCATATGCTGACTCAAGTGGATGTCGCTGCCGTCAGTGGTATTAACGGTGTGCCTTGGGATGCCGTTGAGTTGCCCAGTCAATTTTTGGAAAACTGGTGCTGGGAGCCTGAAGTGATTCCAATGATTTCCAGCCACTATGAATCAGGTGAGGCATTGCCAAAAGAGTTGTTGGATAAAATGCTGGCGGCGAAAAACTTTCAGTCTGGAATGCAGATGGTGCGCCAGTTAGAATTCTCTTTATTCGATTTCCGCTTGCATCGTGAATATAGCGCCGAGCAGCCAACCGATGTGCAGTCTTTGTTAAATGACATTCGTCAGCAGGTAGCGGTAGTAGCACCACCAGTATTTAATAAATTTCAAAACGGTTTTAGCCATATTTTTGCCGGTGGCTATGCGGCCGGTTATTACAGTTACAAATGGGCCGAAGTGCTATCGGCTGATGCCTATGCACGGTTCGAGGAAGAGGGCATTTTTAATGTTGACACTGGACGCAGTTTTTTAGAAGAGATTTTAGAAATGGGCGGCTCGCAAGAGCCTATGGCGCTATTTGTAAAATTTCGTGGTCGTGAACCTAATGTTGATGCACTGCTGCGCCACTGTGGTATTGCCTAATTTAGCGAGATAATTAGATCAATAAACAAGAGATACGAATATGGCTTATTCTAAAATTCGTCGCTTTGTCGCGGGTGCCGCCTGTCCAAAATGTTCTTCTATGGACAAAATTGTAGTTTACGCCGAGGACGGCAAAGATTATCGCGAGTGCGTGGCCTGCGACTATAAAGATGAGATGCGTTTCGAGCAGCAACCGCGTGCACTGGAAACGCGTGTTAATACAACAGAGGATCAGATAGCGGCAGAAACACAAGTGATTCAGTTTCCCCCACCCGATGACTAGCAATTAATGCACAGTAAAGTCCTCCTCTGCTGGGGGGGGAGTGATGCGGTTGCCGCCAATATTTAATCCTACCTCTAGGTCTTGAGTTAAACAGGGCCAGCGCCGTAGCTCTTCGGACCAGCCACGATTGCTGTGATCGCGAGCAAATTTTTGAAAACCTGGAGTTTTGAAAAGCTGCTCACTTTTTACCAAGCTATCTGCTGCATAGTGCACTATGTTATCGAGATCATTGGCAAAGCGCTCACCGATTAGGTGGTGAACAATTACATTGGCACGGGTCATATCGAGCGGCACCAGTGGGATACCGCAGTGCTGAATAAAGCGGTCGTTAAGCTCCTCCATTAAGCGGTGGGCTAAATAGGCTGCTTCCATTAATGCAGCTAAACCCCTGTGATCTTCAACGATATCGGGTGGTTTCAGAAAGAACTCTTCGGCAATTTTCAGAAAGGGCTCAATATCGCGATCAATGCAGGCCTGCCCTGTTATTTGATAGATCGCCTCTAAAAATTCAGGTACATTTTGAACGTAGCGAATCACCAGTTGCTTTAGCGCTTTTTTAGCCTCATTAGTGTCACTGATAGAACCCAGATCAATGGCGTTGGGTAGCTCTGCGGTTTGCTCTAATAGGCCTCGGTGGAAATCACCTGACTTGGCTTCATACTCAAGCGCCAAAGCAATGGCCAGGCGAATACCTTTAATATTTTCAATACTCATTAGATTCATACCAACCCAGCGAGAGGTGACAAAAGAATATAACTTACTTATTCAAAAGTAGTCGATTGGGCTAGGAGTTGTAATAACAAATTCTTATAAGTAGGTTTCATCGGGGTTGACTGGTCCGCAGCTATTGTCGAACCAGCACTTGGTATACTGAAAATATAGAAATACCGCGCCTAATAATAACCCACGGCTAAGCATAAAGGCGCAGAAGGCAAGCCATAATCCAAGGTTGTCATAATCACTTAAAACCCACCAAATCGGTATAAAAACGGCGAATACCGAAAATAGCATGGTATTTTGCATAGCTTTGGTCTTACCGGCACCAATGAATATGCCATCCAATTGATATCCCCAAACGCTAACTATCGGTAGTGCGATTATGAAAACATAATAGCCTTGAGCGATGTCTATGATGGCTTGTATATTGGTAAAAAATGCTAATAAGTAAGTTTCAAAAAGAGCAAACGCGGTACTAAATAATAGCGCGGTTAGTAGCGCCCAGAAACTGGTGCTTTTACAGGCGGCGATAAAATCAGTGTGGCTTTTGGCGCCAACTGCTTTGCCAATCATGGCTTCGGCGGCGTGAGCGAAGCCGTCTAGGCCATATGAAATTAGCAGTAGTAATTGAAATAACAGGGCGTTGGCAGCGAGAGTTTCATCGCCTTGTCTGGCGCCCTGAGCGGTAAAAAATGCAAAAGTGAATAGTAAGCTGGCAGTGCGCACAAATAAGTGGCGATTAACTTGTAGGAGCTCAGCGTACTGATGGTATCGGCCGAGAGCACGGTAGAGTCGTTTGCGCTCTTGTCCTGCTAATTGAGGACGTATGGTTTTCCATGTCAGGCCCAAGCCCAGCAGTAAGCCGCCATACTCGGCTATCACTGTGGCCAGTGCAGCGCCATCGCTGTTCATCTCTAGGCCGATAATAAAAATAAAGTCGAGAATAATATTTAGCGCATTTAAGCTGACTATAATTAGTAGCGGCGCGCGAGTATTTTGTTGACCAATAAACCAGCCCACTAACGCAAATGTCATCAATGTGGCAGGTGCGCTGTAGATGCGTATTTGGCAATAGGACTCAGCCAGTGCTGCCACGGCAGGCGATGCCCCAATAAGGTCTAGTGCAAGCGGTATAAACGAACCCTGCAGGGTAAACAGTAATGCGGCCAAAATAAATGCTAATAACAAACTTTGCAGCAGTAGAAGCCTACTGGCATCCATGTCTGAACGGCCAATAGCGCGCGCCACCAAACTGGTAGTTCCCATACGCAGAAAACCAAAGGCCCAGAATATAAATGTCAAAATACTGGAGCCAATCGCTACCGCGCCCAAGTAAATGGCGCTGTCAAGGTGACCTAGAATAGCCGTATCGACTGCACCCATTAAGGGCACACTTATATTAGTGAGAATCATCGGCCAGGCAAGGCGCCAGGTTTCTTGATGGCTATTATTGATTTTTATCATTTTTTGACAGCAGTTGAGAAGAAGAAAAGTGCGCAGTCTAGTCGAAGAATATCAGCATAATCAATTGCTTATTCCTTGTGCTTAGACAAATTTTGGCGTGCTGCTGAATATATTCCTTAATATCATTTAGTTTTTACAGATTGACCTTTTAATTCCGTAATTGCTTGCTAAGCTTAAGTAGATGGGAATTTTGCGCTGGGTTAAGCTCGCGTCGGCCCAATATAGCAACTTTTTCTTTGCCATAATCGGCAGATTAAAAGTACTAGATAAAAACGATAATAGGCTGCTATTAAAGCTCAGTTGTTACGAGCTGAAAAAAGTGTCCACTACAAGGAGACAATGCTAGATGCAATTTTGCATGCTTGTTAACTGCGTGTCTGGTTTTTTTCAACTGATTAAAAAACCTATAACTTGGTGCTTGGGCCCACTGTTCGCTTTATTCAGTCAGCAGAGCTTCTCGGCTGATGTAGATCGCTGGCAGTATAATATGACCGAGGGCGTGACCCCAGTTAGTCGCGATGTTTATGGTCTACACATGGATATTTTCTGGTGGTGTGTGGCCATTGCTGTGGCTGTTTTTGGTGTTATGTTCTACACCATGATCGTACATCGAAAGGCAAATGGTGCTAAAGCTTCAAACTTTCACGAAAGTACTCTGCTAGAAATTATCTGGACAGTAGTTCCATTCGTTATATTGATCATAATGGCGATACCTGCCACCAAAAGTCTGATAAATATTTATGATCACAAAGAAGGTGATATGGATATTTTAATCACCGGATATCAGTGGAAGTGGAAATATGATTATATCGATAGTGACGTCAGTTATTTTAGTAGCCTCAGTACACCGCAAAATCAAATTAGAAATATTAGTGCCAAAGATGTTAACTATCTTTTAGAAGTTGATGAGCCGCTGGTGATTCCGATTAAAAAGAAAATACGCTTTCTTATTACCGCTAACGATGTAATTCATAGTTGGTGGGTGCCAGATTTTGCCGTGAAGCGCGATGCAATTCCCGGTTATATTAATGAAACTTGGGCGTTTGTTGATGAACCCGGTATTTATCGTGGTCAGTGTGCTGAGTTGTGCGGAAAGAATCATGGCTTCATGCCAATTGTGGTTGAGGCGCTACCGCAAGCTGAGTACGACACTTGGTTGGCCGCTAAGCAAGCCGAGACACTTAAGCTACAAGAGCTGACTAATCAAACGTTTACTTTTGATGAGTTATACACACAGGGCGAAACGGTATACAACAATGTTTGCGCGGCTTGTCATCAGGTTAATGGTGAGGGTATACCGCCGATGTTCCCAGCTATAGTCGGTAGTAAAATAGCAACAGGCGCTATAAGTGGCCACCTCGACATAATTGTCAATGGATCTAAAAATAATCCAGCAATGCGCTCCTTTTCCGGTGAATTGTCAGAAGTAGATATTGCCGCGGTAATTACTTACCAGCGTAATAGTTGGGGTAATAATATGGGCGATTCTGTTCAGCCAATAGATATCTTGCGATTTAAAGAGTCTGGAGGGAAGTAATATGCAGAATACCATATGGACTGATCACACATTCATTAACTCATCTATTGATAAATATTGTAGTTTTTCAATACCGGCCAGTATGGATATTTTAAAACTTAAGAAGGGTAAATAATATGTCCGCACACCATGGGCCTGCTAAAGGCATTACCCGCTGGCTCTACACCACCAACCACAAAGATATTGGTACATTATACTTGTGGTTTAGTTTTGCTATGTTTTTACTGGGTGGTGCATTCGCGTTAGTAATTCGCGCGGAACTTTTTGAGCCCGGTTTACAAATAATCGAACCAGAGTTTTTTAATCAAATGACCACCATGCATGGCTTAATTATGGTGTTTGGTGCCGTAATGCCGGCCTTTGTTGGCTTAGCCAATTGGATGATTCCGTTAATGATTGGTGCGCCGGATATGGCCCTGCCACGTATGAATAACTGGAGTTTTTGGATCTTACCCTTTGCATTTACCATGCTCACATCTACGCTATTTATGGATGGCGGTGCCCCCAACTTTGGTTGGACATTTTATGCACCGCTATCTACTACCTATGCACCACCCAGTGTGACCTTCTTTATTTTTGCTGTACATATTATGGGAGCCAGCTCGATTATGGGTTCCATTAACATCATAGCCACTATATTAAATCTCCGTGCTCCGGGCATGACCTTGATGAAAATGCCGCTGTTTGTCTGGACCTGGTTAATTACTGCTTATTTACTGATTGCCGTAATGCCGGTGTTAGCCGGTGTAGTGACTATGATGCTAATGGACATTCACTTTTCCACTAGCTTCTTTGATGCTGCCGGTGGTGGTGACCCAGTATTATTTCAGCATGTATTTTGGTTCTTCGGTCATCCCGAGGTCTATATTATGATTCTGCCCGCTTTTGGTGTGATAAGTGCAATTATCCCAACCTTTGCGCGCAAGCCACTATTTGGCTATGCCTCTATGGTGTATGCCACCTCATCTATTGCCTTCTTAAGCTTTATTGTCTGGGCGCATCATATGTTTACCGTCGGCATGCCGGTGGCGGGCGAGTTGTTTTTTATGTATGCCACAATGCTCATAGCTGTACCCACCGGTGTAAAGGTCTTTAATTGGGTCACAACTATGTTTCGAGGCTCGATAACCTTTGAGACACCAATGCTGTTCTCGGTAGCCTTTGTCATTTTATTTACTATTGGTGGCTTTTCTGGATTGATGCTGGCCATTGCACCGGCAGATTTCCAGTATCACGATACTTATTTTGTCGTGGCACACTTTCATTATGTATTAGTACCCGGTGCAATCTTCTCGATCATTGCTGCTGTTTATTACTGGCTGCCAAAGTGGTGCGGCAATATGTATAACGAAACTATGGGTAAGGCACATTTTTGGACGGCTTTTGTCGGCTTAAATTTGACCTTCTTTCCTATGCATTTCTCTGGTCTTGCCGGCATGCCACGCCGAATTCCTGATTACAATATGATGTTCGCTGACTGGAATATGCTGTCATCAATAGGCGCTTTCTTTTTTGGTGCCTCGCAGCTGTTATTCTTATTTAACGTAATAGCCACTATTCGCAGCGGTCGTAAAGCTAGCGATCAGGTCTGGGAAAATCCAGAAGGTTTAGAGTGGACGTTACCGTCTCCTGCGCCTTATCACACTTTTACGGCGCCACCTAAAATTGGCTAGTGCTGAGCAAGAAAGATCGACCGCAAAAATCACACTAAAGTTATCTATTGGTGCGGTGGCAATGTTTGTATTTGCCATTTTTATTATGCCGCCAATGTATGACTTATTTTGTGATATTACAGGTCTTAACGGTAAAACCTCTGGACGTTATGAAACAATAAGTGCAGAGATAGATACTAGTCGTGAGATTAAAGTGCAGTTTTTAGCGACCAATAATGCCAGTATGCCTTGGAAATTTGGTCCAACAATGCAATCAATTAAAGTACATCCTGGAGCGGAAACGCTGGTAAATTATTATGCTAAAAATACCACCAGTAACGACATGGTGGCACAGGCAGTACCGAGTTTAGTACCCTTTAAGGCTGCCGAATATTTTCATAAGACTGAATGTTTTTGTTTTAACCGTCAGCCATTAGCGGCCGGAAAATCAGCCGAATTACCACTAAGTTTTATTGTTGATATTGGTATACCTAAACAGATACATACCATCACTTTATCCTATACGCTTTTTGATATAACTGAACGCGCAACGGATTTGGCAAAAAATTAAGGAAGCTGTTATGTCAGCAGAAGACACTTACTACGTACCCGACCAGAGCAAGTTACCCATATTTGCCAGCATAGGCCTTTTTTTAACGGTCTTAGGTGCGGCTAATTGGCTCAATGGTAATGATTCTGGCCCGACTCTTTTATACTGCGGCGGCTTGCTATTTGCTTTTGTACTTTGGACTTGGTTTGCCACTGTTATAAAAGAAAATAATGCAGGCATGAATAACGCTCAACTTAAACGCTCTTATGTTTGGGCAATGGGTTGGTTTATTTTCAGTGAGTTTATGTTCTTTGCCGCTTTTTTTGGCGCGCTCTTTTATATTAGAAACTTCGCTATGCCATGGCTGTCTGGTACGGGTGATAGGGCAATTGAAACAGGGACAATACTCTGGCCAGGTTTTGAAAATGTATGGCCAGTAATGACTACACCTGATATGGCCGCTAATGGTGCGTCCGCAACGACTACTGGGCCTAACCTGAATATGAGCTTTGCTGAGGCAGAATCTATTTGGAGCTGGTTGCCATTTTGGAATACTGCTGTGCTATTAACCTCAAGTATTACGGTTCATTTTGCCCATACCGCAATTAAAAAAAATCAGCGCAAACCATTCAACATTTGGCTGGGTATTACAGTCGCTTTAGGTTTTATGTTCTTAATTTTACAAGTGGAAGAATATATAGAAGCCTATCAGCATATGGGCCTAACACTAGAATCGGGTATATACGGCTCTACCTTTTTTATGCTGACCGGTTTTCATGGGGCTCATGTAACGCTGGGTACACTGATGCTACTAGTGATGTGGCTGCGATCAATACTGAAAGGTCATTTTAAACCAAATGATCAATTCGGTTTTGAAGCCGCTAGCTGGTACTGGCACTTCGTTGATGTAGTTTGGTTGGGTTTATTTATATTTGTGTATATCTTAGGGTAGAGTGAAATACAAATATATCGTTATAAATAGCGTTTAAGATGATCATAATATGAGTATTACCTGTAGCAATATTTTTTATTTATAAGCACTTATTTATATTCGATTATCCCACGGTGCGGTACTGTGTAGTACACCCGTTTGTACGTAGTAAAAGATGGTTGCCATTAGCAACGTGGCTAAAATAATACGAATACCTAATGCATAAAGAGTGCGCTTAGATTGGCCTGTATTAATATCTTTTAATAAAAATCTCAGACCGCTAGTTAGTGATATGAGTACTAATATAAACAGTATTAAAATAATAATTTTAGGCCACATTAAATTATCTCTATAAATTAAGGTCATATGTGAAAGAAGTATCTGCTAACAACCCTGTCAGTTTAACACTGACACCCAATTATAAAATACTGTTGTTGGCCATACCGCTAATGCCGCTACTGATTTGGTTGGGATTTTGGCAATTAGACAGAGCTGAGCAAAAACAACAATTATTACAAAGCTATCAACAGCGTTTGGCTGAGCCTCCAATCCGGTTCTATGGTGATGAGACGCTATCAAATTACAGCCAGGTAAAAGTAGTAGGAAAATTTGATAATCGCTATCAATGGCTGTTGGATAATAGAGTGTTAAAAGGTCGTGTCGGTTATGAGGTTATTAGTCCTTTTCGCTTGGATAATGGCGCTACTGTATTGATTAACCGAGGCTGGGTTCAGGCGCCCCGGTTGCGCAGTGATCTGCCGGTAATTACCAAGGTCCAGGGTCGGGTGACATTGTTAGCCAGCCTATATCGGCCTAGTGTTAACCCTTTAGTGAGCCAAACCTCGAATCAGATACAGTGGCCACACATAATCAATACCGTGTCATTTGATGAGATGGCATTACAGTCAAGTTTAACGCTAGCACCAACATATTTACGTATCGATGAACTCAGCTCAGCCGCCTTCACTACCGATTGGCGTGTTATCAATACCCAGCCAGAAAAACATACAGCGTATGCCGTCCAGTGGTTTGCCATGGCGTTAGCATTGTGTATTTTAACGATCATCAGTAATAGCAATGTATATATATGGGTGCAAGAAGTGATCAATAAAAGGAAATATCTGTGAATATGAAAAATGCTAATGTTAAAGACATGATTATGTCGGACCCGGTCTCGGTTAGTGTACTGCGCAGTCGTATCATGGGCATATTAGTTCTCGCCATCATATTAGGCCCTATGCTAGCGGCTTATATAATTTATAAATCGGGTTTTGGTATCCCTACCGGCACGATCAATAAAGGGGACTTACTGCCACAAGCTCAATCAATTGCAGAGTTGTCAGTGGCAACACTTGAAGGTGAACCGCTAGATTTAATCAGCGGTAAAAAGCAATGGCGTCTGCTTATTCCCGCGCCAATATACTGCACA
>TARA_B110000116_G_scaffold265451_1_pt1 | contig 10004 bp, 10 predicted proteins | sample TARA_B110000116 | Tara Oceans TARA_B110000116 (sample SAMEA4397355) | marine metagenome | biome: Polar Biome; feature: [ZZZ] marine water layer (ENVO:01000295); material: water (ENVO:00002006), including particulate matter (ENVO:01000060) such as... | depth 199 m
ATCTGAATATTTTGACATCGAGAAATTAACTAAAAACCATCTTAATTTTGGCGCAAAAGTTTTTACATTAGGAGGGGATCATTCCGTAACATTTCCAATAATTAAAGCTTACAATGAAAAATACCCCAAATTAGACATTCTACATATTGATGCCCATAGTGATTTATATGATCAATTTGAAGGAGATAAATATTCGCACGCGTGTCCTTTCGCAAGAATTATGGAAAATGGATTTGCTGTTAAGTTAGTACAAGTTGGAATTAGAACATTAAATACACATCTAGCTGAACAAGCTGATAAATTTAATGTTGAAATACACCATATGAAAGATTTAGATTTAAATCAAATTCCAAAATTTAAAAATCCGCTATATATTTCTCTAGATATGGATGCATTTGACCCAGCATATGCTCCTGGAGTTTCACATCATGAGCCTGGAGGGTTAACTTCTAGACAAGTAATAAATTTAATTCAAAGCATAGACACTGAAATCATTGGAGCTGATATTGTAGAATATAATCCAAATAGAGATTTTCAAAATATGACTGCTTTTTTAGCAGCAAAAATGATGAAAGAAATATTAGGTAAAATGATGTGAAGTTCAATAATAATGTTCATTTAAATTAGAGATATGAAAAAACTAAAACTTTATAAATTCATTCCCTTATGGATATTTGGGTTTTTTGTATTATTTTCTTTTGACTTATTTATGGAAGGAATTGTTTTTGAATGGTTAGAATGGAATGGAACTACTAAAAATGATTGGTTTTTTGTTTTATGGTGGGGCTTAAATTTTCTTTGGTTTTCATTTGGTGTAACTCAAATATATTTTAAACTTAAATAGGTTTGTTCAGGACTTTTTTAATAAATTAAAGATATGAGAAAAATAATATTACTTACTCTTACAATATTTACTTTTTCTTGTAATTATAATAAGGATTGGAACATATACGGAGGTTCTCATCAAAGAACACAATATATAGATTCAGAAAAAATAAATAAGAAGAATATTTCAAAATTAGTTAAGACTTGGGAATATAGAACTTATGATAATGATAAAAATTCTGAAATTCAAACAAATCCATTAATTATAGGTAAAAAATTTTATGGGGTATCTCCAAAACTTAAACTTTTTTCATTAGATGCGAAAACAGGAGTAGAAAACTGGATATTTGATCCCTTTCAAAATGATCAAAAATATTTTAACAAAGAAGATATCAGCATAAATGTTTGCAGAGGAATAACCTATTATGAAAATAATTTTAAAAATTCATTTATTTTTTACGGAGTAGGCTCAAAATTATTCAAAATTAATTCTTTAACTGGAAATCCTGATTTAAACTTTGGTAATAGAGGTTACGTTGATTTACATGAAGGTCTTGGTGAAAATTCAAGTTCTTTATATGTGTCAATGACATCACCTGGAGTTATTTATAATAATTTAATAATTGTAGGCTCAAGAGTTAGTGAAGGTAATCCTGCAGCAAAGGGGAATATAAGAGCTTTTGATGCAAACACAGGAGAACTAATTTGGATTTTTGAGACAATACCTGAAGAAGGTGACTATGGGCATGAAACATATGATAATCCAGATGCATATTTAAGACTTGGTGGAGCAAATGCATGGGCTGGATTAACATTAGATGAAAAAAGAGGTATTGTATATGCTCCAACAGGTTCTGTAAGTTATGACTTTTATGGTGGTGATAGAGTTGGTGATAATCTTTTTGCTAATTCTATTATTGCTATTGATGCTGAAAATGGAAAAAAAATATGGCATTTTCAAACAGTCCACCATGATGTTTGGGATAGGGACTTACCAACACCTCCTGTTTTATTTGACTATAAGATTAATGATTCAATTATACCTTCATTAGCTCAGGTTTCAAAGTCGGGCTATACGTATTTATTAAACAGAGTTACTGGAAAACCAATTTATGATGTGATAGAAAGACCTGTTCCAACAAATTCTTTGTTAATTGGAGAAAAATTATCAGAAACACAGCCAATTCCAACCTTTCCTGATCCATTTTCAAGACAATCTATCTCAATTCAAGATATTAACCCATTTATGAACAATAAAGAAAAAGATAGTATTGAAAAGATTTTTTCTTCTATTTCAAAAAATGATATTTTTTCTCCTCCATCAGAAAATGGAACATTGATTTTTCCTGGCTTTGATGGGGGTGCAGAGTGGGGAGGACCTGCACTTGATCCTGTTAATAATATGTTGTACGTTAATTCAAATGAGATGCCTTGGATACTTACAATGAAAAAAGTTTCAAATAATAGCTCACAACCGATAAATATCTATAATAAGCAATGCTTAATGTGTCATGGAATTGATTATAAAGGATCTGGAAAAAACCCATCAATAATCGGTATGAGGGATAAATATAATTTTAATGAGTTAAAATCAATAATTAAAAATGGAAAAGGCTTTATGCCTGGTTATGCATTTTTAGAAAATCAAAAATTAGAAGTTTTAATTAATTATATTTTACAGTTAAATGATGGAGATATGACTGATTTATCATTAATGAACCAGGAAGTGTTTTACACTTCTACAGGATATAACAAATTTTTAACCAATGATGGTTATCCAGCTATTAATCCACCTTGGGGATCACTTAATGCTGTAAATTTAAATACCGGAAATATTGAATGGAAAATTCCTTTAGGTCAGACAGAAATTGGACAAAAAAATAATATTTTGACTGGATCAGAAAATTACGGAGGGCCTATAGTAACTAAATCAGGAATAATTTTTATAGCTGCTACATCAGATAAAAAAATTAGGGCTTTTGATAGTCGAAATGGAGATTTAATTTGGGAGAATGAATTACCATATGCTGGATTTGCAACCCCGAGTTACTATGAAATTAATGGTATACCCTATATTGCAATTGCTTCAGGGGGAGGAAAGCTTGGAACTAAATCAGGAGATACATATGTTGTTTTCAGTATTAAATAATTAAAATAAAGATATGAAGAGACTACTGCTATTATTGTTTTTGATTATTAGTTGTAATCAACCCAATGGTATTTCTGTTGATCCAGAAACTCATTTATTACCATACCCAAATCAAATCTTTTTACAAAAAAACACAATAAACTTAGGTAAAGGGTTAAATGTTTCTAATGGAATTTACAGTAGTTATTTGAAAGATCAACTTCTTCTGAATAATATACCAAATGACAAAGGGGTAAAAGTTATATTTGAAAAGTCAAATCTCGATACATTGGGTGACGAAGGTTACCAATTAATAGCAAAAAATAATAAGATATCTATTTTATCGAATACTAAAGCAGGAACATTTTATGGTATCCAGACCTTAATTCAATTAACGAAATTAGGAGTGGTACAAGAACTTGAAATTATAGATAAGCCACAATTTAAATGGAGATCATACATGCTCGATGAAGGTAGATATTTTCAAGGAAAAGAAGTTGTGAAATATATATTAAATGAAATGGCACATTTGAAAATGAATGTTTTTCACTGGCATTTAACAGATGATGCTGGATGGAGAATAGAAATAAAAAAATATCCACTTTTAACTCAGATTGGTTCTAAAAGAGATAGTACACAAATTAATTATCAAGGAAAAAAATGGGGTAGTGAAGTTTTTGATGGTATCCCACATGAAGGTTTTTATACTCAAGATGATATTAAAGAAATTGTAGCTTATGCTGAGAATCTAAATATTACAATTGTTCCAGAAATAGCTATGCCAGGCCATGCATCAGCTGCAATTGCAAGTTACCCTTTCTTGGGATCTTCAACACAACCTATTAAGGTTCCAGAAAGGTTTGGTGTTGGAGAAGTTATATTTAATCCTGCAAGTCCAAAAACAATAACATTTATTCAAGATGTGTTGAAAGAAGTTTCAGACTTATTCCCCGGTGATGTGATACATATTGGAGGAGATGAAGCGAAATATGATCTATGGAAAACTAATGAAGATGTTAAAGCTCTTATGAAAAAAAATCAATTAGAAAATTACAGTGATGTTCAAGTGCATTTCACTAACAATATTTCTGATTACATTAATTCTGTCTTAGGAAAACGTATGATGGGATGGAATGAAATTATGGGTAATAATCTACATAATTGGGGAAATAATGATGATAACGCTACTACAAAACTTTCAAAAAATGCAATTATCCATTTCTGGAAAGGTGGTCTTGAAAACTTAAAGATAGCTATTGATGCAGGACATGATTTAGTAAATTCTGACCATAATTACACCTATTTAGATTATACATACGAGCAAATTGATCTGAATAAAGCATACAGTTTTAATCCTATACCTGAAGGATTTACAAAAGAAGAAGCTGAACAAATTTTAGGCTTAGGGACTCAAATGTGGGGAGAATGGACACCAACTAAAAAAGAAGTCTACAGTCAAACATTTCCAAGAATAGCTGCTTATGCTGAAACAGCTTGGACGTTAACTAACAATAAAAATTATAAAAGATTTAAATCTTCACTAACAGCATTATTTAAAAAATGGGAAGAAAATCTTGATTAGATTCTTATTTCCAAATACAGAATATCTTTTTTTTTTTATATTTATATTATGGGATTAAAAACAAAACTATATAGACCCTCAAAAAATTCAACAAGCTTTTTAGATGAAATAGCAAAAATTCTTAGTTTTTCAACTTCAAAAACAAGAAGAGAGATAATTAAACAAAAAAGAAGGTAAATTTTTATCTGTAAATATCAGGTGTTTTCCTTCGCATAGAAACTCTTTCATAATGGAAGCCTAGATTATATAATAATTGCTCATTATTTGACCTAGTTATAAAAGTAATATTTTTTGGTTGACCATTTTTTCTGTACCCCATCGGAATAGTTAATGCAGGGAAATGAGCAGCAGCAGCAATACCAGCCATATTATTATCAACTGAAACAAAAATATCAAAATTCTTATCCTTCATGATTTTATTTAAATAGTCAGTCGCCTTAGATCTTGTTTCTTCTTTCATTTCCTCAAGCTTTCTGTTTGTAGTTGAATCATTTAATATCCCTTTAAATAGGATTTGATTATATGGTGCATGAAGAAATGTATCCCTATTATTGAAGTTTACTATATCTCTTATATTTTTAACAGTTAAACTTTTATTTCCATAATCTAAAATATATTTAGGAAGATCTCTTTTCATGTCTGAAGTTAAAATATTTCTAAAATCAGGAATAGAGTAAGGTTTTGATTCATAAAAAACACTTTTAACACCTATTTTTTTTAAATCCTGTAAAGCATTATAAATAAGAGAGTCGTTATTATATATATTAGATAAACCAACTTTAATATTGGATGTATTAGAATCTAACATTTCGTTTATATTAATTCTATTAGCCTCATAACTTTGTTCATCATTTTTATCGTATCCAATCATTGCATTAAATAATAGTACATTATCATATACGTTAGTTGTCATAGGACCAGATGTGTCATAAAAACTTGATATTGGAACAATTCCAGATCTACTTAAGCTACCTATTGTAGCTTTTAATCCAACTAATGAGTTTTTTGATGATGGCGATAATATTGAACCAGATGTTTCAGATCCTAATGATGCTAATGCATAATTTGCTGCAACAGATACTCCGCTTCCTGAACTAGAACCTCCAGATTCAAATATTTTTCTTCCATAAGGATTTAGTGTTTGTCCTCCTAATGAACTGTATCCAACAGGACACGGTCTACAAAAATAATATGCCCACTCACTCATATTAAGCTTACCAAGAATAAGTACATCGTTTTTTTTCAATTGGTTTATTACAAATGCATTATTGTCCACATAATTATTTATAAATACTGATGCACCTGCTGTTGTAGTTAAGTCTTTAACATTAATATTATCTTTTACTAGTATTGGAATACCATATAATAAGTTATCCTTTTGTACTTTTTTATCAAGTTCTCTGGCTTCATTAATTACATTTGGATTAAGCGATATAATTGCATTTAGATATAAATTCTTATCTAATTCATGTTTGTATATTCGATAAATAAAAAATTTAACTAAGTCTTCATAAGAAAATTTATCTTCAGAAATATATGCCTGTATTGTAGAAATATCTTTGTTTACAATAAACTCCTTTATGGACTCATGATAAGCTAAATCATATGATTTTAAAAATGGATAAAAAGGGCTAAATATTTTATTCTTATCAGTGCTTAAAGACTGAATTCTTTTATATCTCATTCGAGAGATTTCATGAGTTGAGTTTTCAATAATCTCACTTTTCTCATTGTAATTTTCCCAAGTTATAATATCATTGTTTGAACATGCTGTAAGAATAAGAAATAAAGTGGTTAAAAGTATTTTTTCCATAATTCTAATGTAAAAAATTTATACTAAGAAATTATTATAGAGTAGATCAATGATTCATATGCATTTTACTTCCTAAATTAAAAACTGGGAGCATTAAACCGATGGATTGCATCATGTCTGAATAATTAAAATATACCTTGAGCTTATTATTTTTAAATGGTTTATACTCAATACCAAAATATGGCTCAGTCTCTCTTTCATCAGAACCATACATTGATGTCATGTTCATGTTCATACTCATGTCCATATCATGCATTTCCATATTCATAACTCCTGCAACTAAAGAGATCTTTCCAAAATGATATTTACCATTTAACATTAACATCATCTTGCTATTTGATTCCAGGTCAGACATCATTACCATGCCCCCAAGCGAAACTTTTGGAAGTAACATATAGTTTAGACCTACCCCAATTTGAGAATGATCATTCTCTAAGTCATATCCCCCCATTGCCCCAATATGAGCTTGTGAGAAAGAGTAGGATGTAAATAGTATAGATAGTAAAAAAAGTAAATTTTTCATAATAGTTTTTGTTTTATAAGTTAGTAAAATATTCCCTAGCTTTTGTTTTCCAATACAGAATATCTTCTTTTTTAAATTACTAATCAAACAGAAAATAACCAGGAGGAATAGCACCAGCAACTCTCATATTTGCTATTGCTTTTGATTTATGATGTGCTTGGTGTTCATATATTTTAAAAATTGCTCTTTCTCTTGATACTTTATATGTTCCGAAGTATTCTATTATTTCCGAATTTTTTGATGTATCATATTCTTCTAAACTTTTAATAGCCCAATCATAACAATCTGATAATGATTTTGCTAAATCAGATTTAGTTACTATAGATTCTATGTCAACTTGAGGTGATTCAATTTCTAGTGCATTAGACATCATACCATAAACTGAGCCGATAATATGTTTTAACTCAAAGGAAAAACTTCTTACCTCTTCAGTTGGCTTAAAATTTAATTTCTCCTCAGGCATCGCGTCTAAAACAGCAAGTACGTGGGCCTTTGAACGATTCCAATCTGTTATATGATTATCAATTTGTTTGCTTTCATAAGAGCTATTATCAACCTGAGTAGAATTCGTATCTACACAACCTACAAGAAGTAGAGCTAAAGTTGAAGCAGAGAATAAATTTTTGAATCTTTTATGGATATCACTTTTTCTCATTTTATTGCATATTAATTTCTAAATCTCAATATACAAATAATAAGAACTAACTTAGAATAAAAATTAACTATGGATAAGAATAAAAAATGGAAATTTACTAAGAAAGATGACTCTTGGTCTATATTCAAAATAATGGGTGAGTTTGTAGATGGATATAAAACATTACATGCCATAGGTCCTTCTATATCTATCTTTGGATCTGCAAGAGTTAAACCTGATAATAAATATTATAAACTTGCGGAAGAAATTGCAGCTGAAATTGTTAGTAGAGGTTATGGGGTTATAACAGGTGGAGGACCTGGTATTATGGAAGCTGCTAATAAAGGTGCTAACAAGAATAAAGGTAAGTCAGTTGGGTTATGTATAGACCTACCTTTTGAAGTACCTAACGAGTTTATAGACATAGACAAACTATTAAAATTTGATTATTTCTTTGTTAGAAAAGTTATGTTTATTAGATACTCCCAAGGATTTGTTGTTATGCCTGGTGGATTTGGAACCTTAGATGAAGTTTTTGAAGCAGCAACCTTAATTCAAACCAAACAAACTGAAAAGTTTCCAATTATCTTAGTGGGTTCTGAATATTGGGGAGGAATAGTTGATTGGATAAAAGAAACTCTTGTTTTAGAAAATAATCATATAAGCAAAGAAGATTTAGATCTATTTAAAATTGCCGATACAAAAGAGGAAGTAATAGATTTTCTTGAAGAATTCCATAATAATTATAAGTTTAGCCCTAATTTTTAAAAACTAGAGATATGAAAAAAAACACAAAAGAATTTTCGTTTAAGGAAAGTTCAATATCAATTGGTGTAGTTGCAGGTGTTATTATTGGAGCCACAACAGAGAATATTGGACTATGGCTTCCATTAGGAATTGCATTAGGTGTTGCAGTTGGACTTTGGTATGGAAAAAAGAGTTAATTTATAGCCGTTACTTTCTGTATTCAGTTTTATAATATTTTAATTGCCTAATCAAGTAACCACTTTAATGAGAATGATGTAAAAACATTTTTGGTGTAATTATCTTTTTCAAAAAATAATCCAATTTCTCCATTTTTTAATATAGTCATCGATGAATAAGCTGCCTTGCCACTATATACTATTTTTGGTTTTGACCAATTTTCTCCTTCATCCAAACTGTACCTAACAACTATTTCTTTTCTTATTTTTGAATTGTTTATGCTCGATAAAATTAGTAGGGCTTTTCTTTTATATTTCCCATAATTATATTTTATAAAACTTGCATTACATCCAGGATCAATCAAGTCATTTTCCTCCTTAGTTAACCAGTCTTTTCCCCCATTAGAACTAATATGAGAATATCTAATTCCTTCACTATTAGCTCTTGAATTTACCATCCATGTTCCATCTTTTAACTCTACTATTTTTGATTCATCACCTGGTTGTACAGGTGTTTCTGTTAAAAACCATGTTTTTCCATGGTCTTTACTTCCAAAAACATGAGTGCCATTTTGAAGATTTACCAGACAATGTAACAAATCCCCTTTTTTTGTTTGAATTCCCCTTCCAGAAGTAATAAACTTAAAATCTTTTTCCCAACCTGGTTTAGAAATTTGGTTAGTAATATCAACTGGCTTAGACCATGTCATACCATTATCTGAACTTGTAACATATTTTAAATAATAAATATCTTTTTCGTTGTCAAGGTCCATATAGTTGTAAAATAAAAAAATCTTATTAGTTATTCTATCAAAAATCATTGAAGGATCAGAAGCCGACTTACCTAAGGGGTAATCAACAACTCGTTCAATTGCTGACCAAGAATTTCCACCATCATTACTTTTTCTAATCACAATATTAATATCTCTACTCCATTTCAAATCCCCACATGATGGAACTCTCTCATCAATTGCAACAATTAAATCCCCATTCATAGTAGTAATTATTGAAGGGATTCTGTAACAAGAAACCTCCGGATTTTTTTCAGAGTTGAATAAATCATAAAATTTCAGATTTGATTCTTGAGAATACCCCATATAGTTGAGAGCTATAAACAGAATTAAGATTAATTTTTTCACAACCTTATTTTTAGTTACACAATTGAATGTTATAATTTATTATTGTGTGATCCATCACAATATCCTTCTGAATTTTTTGTGTTTCCACAACTACATTTTTTTCTTTTATTTTTTTTCATTTTACACTCATATTTTTTATTTATTAAGTTAGTAAAATATTCCCTTTAATTAAGGGAGGTTTTTTTATACATTGCAGATATGAAAAAAGCTCTATTAGTTTTTTTAATTACTTTTTTAACTATTCAACTTACATTCAGTCAAATAGGTTATGGATATACTGGAGATAAGAGGGCCAACATAGATGATTGGAGCAAGATGGCCAAAGAATTTAGAAATAATGGGCAGAGAGCTCTTGATGAATCTGAATTTGATAAATTAACAGATAAGGTGAGAGAAAAAGCTGCAAGAGAACTTGGATGGTCATCTTATGCTGAAAT
>TARA_B110000116_G_scaffold268348_1_pt1 | contig 9996 bp, 9 predicted proteins | sample TARA_B110000116 | Tara Oceans TARA_B110000116 (sample SAMEA4397355) | marine metagenome | biome: Polar Biome; feature: [ZZZ] marine water layer (ENVO:01000295); material: water (ENVO:00002006), including particulate matter (ENVO:01000060) such as... | depth 199 m
TAAAAACAGGAAATTTTATCGTAAATACCCTAGTTGTAATAAGGGGTTTGGACAGAAAACTGACGATAAATATTGAGGGAATTATTACAAATTTGTTGTGTGATAATTGCGCCAGAAAATTAGAATGGCCAATTTCAATAATATCAAATTTTGTAATTAAAGAGAGCGAGAAGGAGATGGAAAGCACAGATGAAATGATTTATGTATTGGCAAATCAGCATCAACTTATCATCAACCAATTAATTTTTGAGATGATAAACCTTGCTATTCCAAGCAAAAGAGCACACAACAAGAGTGAGGAAGGAGAATGTGATAAAGAAATGCTTGAATTGATGGAAAAATATGCTACAAATAAAAAGCAAGAGATTGACCCTAGATGGGAAGGATTAAATAAATTAAAGTAAAAACAAAATAAAATGGCACATCCAAAGAGGAAAATATCAAAGCAAAGAAGAGATAAAAGAAGAACACACTATAAAGCTTCTACTTCCACAATGTATAGTTGTCCTAATTGCGCAACTCCGGTATTATATCATAGAGTTTGTGAAGAATGTGGGCATTATAGAGGTAAGCAAGCTATTGCCCAACAAGCAACAGCATAAATTCCAATAATTTTGTAGTTTTAGCCCCTTTATGATAAAACTACAATATTTCCAATAATGAGGATTGGAGTCGATATAATGGGGGGAGATTATGCTCCCCAAAAAACCATTCACGGAGCAATTCTTGCTCTAAATGAACTTCCTGGTGATACAGAAATTACTTTGTTTGGTAGAGAAGTCGAGATTCTTTCTGAACTAAAAAAGCATCAACTAAGTGTCAATAAATTTACAATTGTAGACTGCTCTGATATTATTGAAATGGGAGAACACCCCACAAAAGCATTTAAGACCAAACCAGATTCTTCTATCTCTAAGGGATTTGCATATTTAGCAAAAGGAGAAATAGATGGCTTTGCGTCTGCCGGAAATACTGGCGCTATGTTTGTTGGTGGTTTTTATTCTGTAAAAGCAATTACGGGTATTTTAAGGCCTGCTATTTCAACTCTTATTCCTAGGGAAGATGGTGGCGTAACGGTGCTTTTAGATGTTGGAGCAAATGCAGATTGCAAACCAGATGTATTGTATCAGTTTGGTATTTTGGGCTCATTGTTTTCCAAGTATGTTTGTGGGATAAAAAACCCAAAAGTGGGCTTACTAAATTTAGGAGAGGAAAAAACAAAAGGAAACCTACTTACCCAAGCCACTTATCAGATGATGGAAAATAATTCTGATTTCAATTTTACAGGAAATATAGAAGGAAGAGATATATTTGATTCCCAAACAGATGTGATTGTTTGTGACGGTTTTACGGGGAATATTGTGCTTAAAGAAGCAGAGGCTTTTTACAATTTAATTACTAAAAGAGGAATAGAAGACGATTATTTCAAGCGGTTCAATTACGAAAATTATGGAGGAACACCTATTTTAGGATTAAATAAATCCGTTATTATTGGGCACGGAATTTCAAACGAAATTGCGATAAAAAATATGATTATTTTAACCAAAGATGTAGTGGAAGCAAACCTTATTGATAAAATAAAAGAAACATTAAACTAATGACAAAAATAAGAGCAGCCATAACAGGAGTTCAGGGCTATGTTCCTGATTATATTTTAACCAATAAGGAGTTGGAAACCATGGTGGATACCAATGATGAATGGATTGTAAGCAGAACAGGAGTGAAGGAAAGAAGGATTTTAAAAGGAGAAGGAAAAGGATCATCTGATTTGGGAGCAGGGGCTATAAAAGGACTTTTAGCAAAACTAAATATTGCTGCTGAGGATGTAGATTTAATTATTTGTGCAACTGCAACCCCTGACATGATTTTCCCCTCAACTGCTTGTATAATTGCCGATAAAGTAGGAGCAAAAAATGCTTTTGCTTACGATTTGATGGCAGCTTGTTCGGGGTTTTTATATGCGCTTTCCACCGCATCCAAATTTATTGAAACTGGCACTTACAAAAAAGTAATTGTGGTGGGAGCTGATAAAATGTCATCTATTGTTGATTATACCGACAGAGCAACCTGTATTATTTTCGGAGATGGTGCAGGTGCAGTAATGTTGGAGCCAGCAGAAGATGGCTTAGGAATACAAGATGCTATTTTAAGAAGTGATGGTTCAGGAAGGGAGTTTCTACACATGAAAGCAGGAGGATCGGCAAAACCATCTACTCATGAAACAGTTGATGCTCGTGAGCATTTTATTTTCCAGGATGGGCAGCCAGTTTTTAAAGCTGCTGTAAAATCTATGGCAGATGTGTCGGAGGAGATAATGAAGAAAAACAATTTATCGGCAGATGATGTAGCTTGGCTTGTTCCTCATCAGGCGAACAAAAGAATTATTGATGCAACCGCCAGAAGAATGGGCGTTGGGGATGATAAGGTAATGCTCAATATCCAAAAATATGGCAATACAACTAATGGGACTATTCCTTTATGCCTTTGGGAATGGGAAAATCAGCTAAATAAAGGGGACAATATTATTTTAGCTGCTTTTGGCGGAGGATTTACTTGGGGTTCTATATATCTGAAATGGGCATACGATTCAAATAAATAATTACTTTTGTATTTTAAATAGAGAAAAAATGAAAAAAATGACTTTAGAAGACATTCAAGAATTAATAAAGTTTGTCGCAAAATCAGGAGCTACAGAAGTAGATTTGGAATTTGAAGGCGTAAAAATTTCAATCAAATCTCTTGCAAAGAAAAGAAGAGGAGAAAAAGAGGAGCCCATTACAGTTATTCAACAAACTCCGGTTCAAGCAGTAGTAACTACTCCTGCTCCTGTTGCATCCGAACCTGAAAACACAGTAGCCAAAACACAGGAAGACGATTCTAATTATGTAACTATAAAAGCTTCTATGATTGGTACTTTTTACAGAAGTTCCGGACCAGATAAAGATGCTTTTGTAAATGTAGGGGATGAAATAAAAGAAGGGGATGCAATTTGCGTTATTGAAGCCATGAAACTTTTTAATGAAATAGAGTCAGAAATATCTGGCAAAATTGTAAAAGTTTTGGTGGATGACAATACGCCTGTTGAATTCGATCAGCCACTTTTCTTGGTTGATCCTTCCTGAATTTACTCTAATAAATTCTAAAATAAAATGTTTAAAAAGATATTAATTGCCAATAGAGGCGAGATTGCATTGAGGGTTATCAGAACCTGTAAGGAAATGGGTATAAAAACGGTTGCGGTTTACTCCAAAGCGGATGCCGATAGTTTGCATGTTCGTTTTGCGGATGAGGCAGTTTGTGTTGGGCCTGCCCCAAGTGCAGAATCCTATTTAAAGATTCCAAATATTATTGCTGCTGCTGAAATCACTAATGCAGATGCCATCCATCCTGGTTATGGTTTTTTGGCTGAGAATGCTAATTTTTCCAAAATTTGTGCTGAAAATGGCATCAAATTTATTGGAGCATCTCCCCGTATGATTAAAAACATGGGAGATAAAGCGTCTGCCAAAGAGACCATGAAAAAAGCAGGAGTTCCTACAATCCCTGGCTCAAAAGGACTTATTAAAAATTTCGAAAGCTGTAAAAAATTAGCAAAAGAAATCACTTATCCAGTAATGCTAAAAGCAACCGCAGGTGGTGGTGGAAAAGGAATGCGATTGGTTTGGGAAGAAGAAAATTTACTGGATGCTTGGGATAGTGCAAGGCAAGAGTCGAAAGCTGCTTTTGGGAATGATGGCATGTACATGGAAAAATTCATTGAAGACCCAAGGCATATCGAAATTCAAATAATTGGCGATAGCACAGGAAATGCATGTCATCTTTCGGAAAGAGATTGTTCTATTCAAAGAAGACATCAAAAATTAATGGAAGAAACCCCATCTCCTTTTATGACCAAAAAGTTGAGAAAGGAAATGGGGGAAGCCGCCATTAAGGCAGCTGAAGCAGTAAAATATGAAGGAGTAGGAACGGTTGAGTTTTTGGTTGATAAGCACAGAAATTTTTACTTTATGGAAATGAATACGCGTATTCAAGTGGAGCATCCTATTACGGAAGAAGTTATCAATTATGATTTAGTACGCGAGCAAATAAAAGTGGCTGCTGGTATTCCTATTTCAGGAAAAAATCACGAACCACAACTACACGCCATTGAGTGCAGAATAAATGCAGAAGACCCTTATAATGATTTCCGCCCAAGTCCGGGAAGAATAACTAATTTCCATACTTCTGGAGGGCACGGCATACGAATAGACACCCATGTATATGCCAATTATGTGATACCACCTTATTACGATTCCATGATTGTAAAACTGATTGCTGTTGCTCAAACAAGGGAAGAAGCAATTGCAAAAATGGAGAGGGCTTTGGAAGAATTTATTATTGAAGGGGTGAAAACGACTATTCCATTTCATCAAGCATTGATGAAAGACGAGAATTTCCGAGCAGGAAAGTATACCACTAAATTTATGGAAGATTTTGAGTTGTAGTTAAATCGCTTGTGGTACTTTTTTCCTTACTGTTAGTTTTTCTACTGCCGATACAATGGCCTGTTTATCATAACCACACTCATTTCTTAATTCTTCTTGTGTGCCATGGTTTATAAATTCATCCGGTATGCCCAATCGAACGATTTCTGCTTTGTAGTTGTTATCAGCCATAAATTCCAATACTGTTGAGCCAAAACCACCTTGCAAGCAAGCATCTTCCACGGTAATTACTTTATCAAATTTTTGGAAAATAGTATGTAGTAAACCCTCATCCAATGGTTTCACAAAACGCATATCATAATGGGCAATGCTTAGCCCCATTTTTTTGAAATCTTCTCCTGCATTTATTGCAAAATTTCCAGCATGTCCAATGCTAAGAATGGCTATTTCAGTTCCTTCATTTACCATTTGTCCTTTTCCAATTTCTAATTCTTTAAATGGGGTTTGCCAATTTTCCATCACACCATTTCCTCTTGGGTATCTGATAGAAAAAGGACCTTTATTTGGCAGTTGTGCAGTGTACATCATATTGCGTAATTCTTGTTCATTCATTGGGGCAGCAACTACCATATTTGGAATACATCTAAGGTAGGCGATATCGTAAGCACCATGATGGGTAGCGCCATCTGCCCCCACCAAACCACCTCTATCCAGGCAGAAAACAACATTCAAATTCTGCAATGCTACATCATGTATAAGTTGGTCATAAGCCCTTTGCATAAAAGAGGAATAAATATTACAAAAAGGAATCAATCCTTGGGTAGCCAATCCTGCTGAAAAAGTAACTGCATGCTGCTCCGCTATTCCTACATCAAAAGTTCTTTCAGGCATCTGCTTCATCATTAAATTCAAAGAACTTCCCGATAACATGGCAGGGGTAACCCCTACAATTTTATCATTTTCTTTTGCCAGTTCTATGATGCTTTTACCAAAAACATCCTGATACTTTATAGGGGCATCTTTTTTTATCTTTTGTTTTATTATTTTCCCTGTTTCTTTTTGAAATAGTCCAGGCGCATGCCACTGGGTTGCACAGCCTTCTTCTGCTGGATTATATCCCTTCCCTTTTTTTGTTAGACAATGTAAAATTTTAGGACCGGGAATATCTTTTAAATCTTTTAAAACACTGGTTAAATGCTTTACATCATGCCCATCAATGGGGCCGAAATACCTGAAATTTAAGGATTCAAAATAATTACTTTCTCCTAGCAAAGTGGTTTTTACTGCTCCCTCTACTTTTTGTGCTATCTTTTGTGCATTTGGTCCGAACTTACTGATTTTTCCTAAAATCCGCCAAATTTTATTTTTTGCCCTATTGTAAGTTGGTGAAGTAGAAATATCAGTCAAATATTCTTTTAGAGCCCCTACTGCCGGATCAATCGACATGCAATTATCATTAAGGATAACCAATAAATTAGAGTGTTCTGCCCCAGCATGATTTAAGGCCTCAAAAGCGATTCCTGCTGTCATGGAGCCATCACCAATTACCGCAATATGTTGTTTTTTATCTTCCCCTTTTTGCTTGGATGCAAGTGCCATTCCTAGTGCAGCCGAAATGGAAGTAGAAGAATGTCCAGTTCCAAAAGTATCATACTCACTTTCACTCCTTTTTGGGAAACCACTAATGCCCTTATAAATTCTATTGGTATGAAAAATATCTTTTCTGCCAGTAAGTATTTTATGTCCATAAGCCTGATGCCCAACATCCCAAACCAATTGGTCCTCAGGAGTATTAAAAATATAATGTAGAGCAATGCTAAGTTCCACCACCCCCAAACTAGCGCTCAAATGCCCTCCTTTTTCTGAAACAATATCAATAATAAATTGTCTTAACTGCTCGCTTAATTCAGGCAACTGATTTTTTTTCAATTTCCGTAAATCGGCAGGGCAATTAATTTTGCTCAGTAATGGTCCTTGTGCGTACGGGCTCATTTTTAAAATAATAAAGGTTGTTTTTTTGCAAAGATAGGAAATCTTCACAAATATGGAGAATCTAAATTCGTAGCTTAGAATAAAAAATATTATTCTTTTGCTGATGTTATTCTTTTGAAAAGTCCAATTTATTACCTTTGTGGCAAAAGAAATTTAATAAATGCAAAGGATTAAAATAAAAGACTTGCTAAAAGAGCAAAAAATTACAGAAGGCGTTCTTATAAAAGGATGGGTTCGTTCGTGCAGGGGAAGCAAAAATGTTTCTTTCATTGCGCTTAATGATGGTTCCATAATTAATAACATTCAAATTGTAGCAGAGGCAATTCATTTTGAGGAAAAGCTATTAAAGCAAATTACAACAGGGGCTTGTATTGAAGTTGTCGGTAATGTGGTGGAAAGTAAAGGCAGTGGACAAAAAATTGAGATTGGAGCAAAGAAAATTACCATTTTAGGACATGCGGATGCGAATGATTATCCACTTCAACCAAAAAGACATTCCTTAGAATTTTTAAGAGAAAAGGCGCATTTGCGTTTCAGAACAAATACCTTTTCTGCTATTTTTAGGTTAAGACATGCACTTACTTTTGCTGTGCATCAGTTTTTTAACGATAAAGGGTTTTTTAATTTACACTCGCCAATTATAACAGGAGCTGATGCGGAAGGTGCTGGTGAAATGTTTCAAGTCACGAATTTTGATTTAAAGAATCTCCCAAAAAATGATAATGGAGAAATTGACTATAACAAAGATTTTTTTGGTAGCAAAACCAACCTTACTGTTTCAGGGCAGCTAGAAGCGGAATTGGCAGCAATGGGCCTAGGGCAAGTGTATACATTCGGTCCTACTTTTAGGGCAGAAAACTCAAATACTTCTCGTCATCTTTCAGAATTTTGGATGATAGAGCCGGAAGTTGCTTTTGCAGATTTAGAAGCAAATATGGACTTGGCTGAGGAATTTTTGAAATATTGTATTCAGTATTGCATTACAAATTGTGCAGATGATTTGAGGTTTTTGGATAACAGACTTTCAGAAGAGGAAAAGAATTTGAAAAAAGAAGAACGCTCGGAAATGGGGCTTTTAGAAAGGTTACAATTTGTAATTGAAAACGATTTTGAACGCTTAACTTATAGGGAGGCTATTGATATTTTAAGAAATTCAAAACCAAACAAAAAGAAAAAATTCAAATATATTATTGAAGGATTTGGTTCTGATTTGCAATCCGAGCACGAAAGGTATTTGGTAGAAAAGAAATTCAAAAAACCGGTGATTATTTCCGATTATCCCAAAGGAATTAAAGCTTTTTATATGAAGCAAAATGAAGATGGAGAAACCGTAAGAGCAATGGATATTTTGTTTCCACTAATCGGTGAAATTGTTGGCGGTTCGCAAAGAGAGGAAAATCTAGAACTTCTGGAAAAAAGAATGGATGAAATGGATGTGGATAAGCAGGAACTTTGGTGGTATTTGGAAAGCCGAAAATTTGGGACTTGTGTTCATTCTGGTTTTGGATTAGGATTTGAGAGATTAATCATGTTTGTAACAGGAATGAAAAACATAAGAGATGTAATTCCATTTCCAAGAACTCCCCAGAATGCCGAATTTTAATAAATGAACAAGCAAAGATTACAGCAAAATCAGCAATTAAAACTATCGCCTAAACAAATACAATTTTTGGGTTTGTTACAAACTCCTTTAACATCCTTAGAAAGCAGAATTGAAGAAGAGTTAGAAAAAAATCCTGCTTTGGAAGAGGAAATAGTGGATGAAGAGGAATCCGATTTTCAGACGGAATACCAATATTACAAAAGAAATAATCCTGACTATTCTCCACCGCCAATTCCTGATAAAGAGGAGAGTTTATATGAGGCGCTTTTAAAGCAGCTTTTATTGCTAAACTTAGAGGAGCAAGAATATGATTTAGCCCAGTATCTTATTGGCTGTTTGGATGATAATGGTTTTTTAACAAGGGATTTATATATAATAGAAAATGATTTATTGCTCAACCAAAATATTGAGGTAAGCGAGAAGGAATTGGAAAGGATTTTGCAAAAAATACAAACACTTGAACCCTTTGGAGTAGGAGCAAAAAATATGCAAGAGTGCCTTGTTTTGCAGCTAAAAGCAAAAGAGAAAACCAAAAGCATTCAGTTAGCAATTGATGTGCTACAAGATTATTATGAGCCCTTTAGTAAAAAGAATTTTAATGCCATTTTTAGGAATTCAGAAATCAATAAATTCCAACTAAAACAAGTGTATCTAGAGGTTGAAAAACTAAATCCTAACCCGGGAAGCGCATTTAGTAATTCCACTGAAATGACTAATTATATTTTACCTGATTTCAGCATCAATTATATAGATGGAAAATTAAATTTGAAATTGAATAAAAGCAACAACCGACAAGTTTTTGTAAATAAAAGCTATGAAAAAATGCTTACTGAAACAAAGGATAAACAGGCGAAAGATTTTATAAAACAAAAGATTGAATCAGCCATATGGTTTGCTGATGCCATCAAGCAAAGAGAAAATACTTTACACAATGTGATGTCTGCCATCATTAATTTTCAGCATGATTATTTTATTAGTGGTGACGAAAAAGATTTGAACCCAATGAAATTGATGGATATTGCACAAATAGTAAGTATGGATATTTCTACCATTTCCAGAGTTAGTAATAGCAAATATGTAGAAACTTCATTTGGCACTTTTCTTTTGAAAGAACTTTTCTCAGAGGCATACCACAAAGAGGATGGAACAGTAATTTCAACTAAAGAAATAAAAGAAAAATTGAAAAAAATATTAGAATCGGAAGATAAAAAACAGCCCTTAAATGACGAGAAATTAGCTGAACTTTTAGGCAAACAGGAATATCATATTGCTAGAAGAACAGTAGCAAAATACAGAGAACAACTCCATATTTCTGTTGCCAGATTAAGAAGAACGTTATAATGAAACTTTCAAAATTGATTTCTTTTGTTTTCCATCCAATTTTAATGCCAACTTATGCGCTATTGCTTCTTTTTCAGTGTATCCCTTTGTTTTCTCAGTTTATGGATATTGAACAAAAAAACCAAATCTTAAAACTCACTTGTATATTTACTTTTTTTCTTCCAATTTTAAGTGTTTTTATTCTAAAAAAACTCAGAGTAGTTTCCTCTTATTATATGGAAAATCAAGAGGAAAGAAGATGGCCTTTACTATTTGCATTGGGATGGTATTATTTGTTTTTCCTGTTTTTAGAAACACTACATATTCACTTTGTGGTTGTAAATCTTTTAGTTGGAGCTATGCTTATTTTAGTCATTTCTGCTATTGTTTCTAACTTTTGGAAGATTAGCTTGCACATGCTCGGTATCGGAGGTGTATTAGGGGCTTTTTTAGCTATTCATTCTCTTTTTGGAGGTAATATTTATTTAATAATTGCACTTATTTTTTGTGCAGGATGTGTGGGATTTGCAAGGATTAATGAAAATGCACATAACCTTAAACAAGTTTATTTGGGATTTTTATTAGGAGTCTTTATCGAATTCTTCATTTTTTACTTTTAGTACATTTTTTGTGAAAATTGTTTATCATTGCAAAAAA
>TARA_B110000116_G_scaffold250007_2_pt1 | contig 9994 bp, 9 predicted proteins | sample TARA_B110000116 | Tara Oceans TARA_B110000116 (sample SAMEA4397355) | marine metagenome | biome: Polar Biome; feature: [ZZZ] marine water layer (ENVO:01000295); material: water (ENVO:00002006), including particulate matter (ENVO:01000060) such as... | depth 199 m
GCCAGTATAATTTAGCCAATAGCGCAGAGGCTAACAGCAACAGCGCCGCGATTAAAAAATACAAATAGTTGCTGCTGTGTAGACCTGTGTTTGTGGCTACGGTTTGTTGCGCAGGTGTTGCAGCGGGTATTAATTTTACTGGTTCTTTTAGGGCAATAGCAGCGGCGATTTCCTGCTGTACGGCAGTGTTGACAGGTTTAGTAGGCTGCTCGACTGCAGGGTTTGGCATTATCCTTTTGATGTCATCATGCGCAATAGCGACGTTCTCACTATGCTGCAGTGTTTTAACATTGCCTAGTACCTCAGTCGCGAGGACTTTCTGCTCAACTACGGCTTTCTTGTCTAACGTTACAACACTGCGTATGGAGTTGTTATTGACTTGTGCTGCGTTTTCATCGACGCCTTTATTTGTTGATACCACTGGCGTCTGGGGTGAAACACTCAATGGCTGGGTGTAGTTAGAGCTGCGGGAAAACTTGGCGTTTAGACCATTATCACTCGGGAATACAGGTGCAAGTGGATCAGTTTTTAATGGCTGAGTGTAATTAGAGCTGCGAGCGATATTGTCACTGGGTGGCATGTCCATGAGTAAGGTGTATTCGCGGTTTACAGTGCCGCCTTGCATCTCAACTTGCAGTACCAAACTAATATATGGATCAGTAACCGAGTGTCGGGTGTTTGCTTTAACCCATAACTGGCCCTTGTCATCGGACTTAGTGGAGATAATATAGCGAGGGCTGTTAATGGCGTCTTCAAAATTTAGTTTGCGTGCACTCTGGCCGTAAATCTGGCGTACCAAGACATCATGCTTGCTGATACCCACGGTGTCAGTGAGCGGAATTAAAACATCGAGGGGTTGGCCAAGCCAAGAATTTAGACTGGCATCACCCAAACCAATGGCGCTAGAGTGACCGCTTAGGGACAGTGAGGCTAGAAATACTGCCTTGGATAAAAATGTCCGTTTCATAAAAACCTGCAAATACAAAAATTGTTTAAAGTATGTCTTTTTTATAGGAGAAAGTCATATAAAGCCACACTTTAGTTAGAACTGAGTAACATCCTTGTTGCCTTTGCACCGTTGTGGGGCTAAATTAATGAAAATATTAACGGCTAATTGTCGCTCGGGCATCCACCTTGCCGGAGTCTTTACGGTCCATCGATAATTCATCAATTTTTAAATTGTGCAGGCTCTGCAGTTTGTCTATGGCAATTATAACTTGGTTAAACGGTGCAGCTTCAAGCCATAAACGAATACGATCACCCCCCTCAGGTTGAACTCGTTTGAGGCTGAGGCCATTGGTTTTGGCTGTTTCGGTGACTAATGTTAGCAGCGATTGATTACTGCTTTTTCCTTGTGTTTTGGGGCTAGTCAACTTGGCCTGTTGCTCTTTGGACTCAAGCCATTGATAGAGCTCTTTACCGATTTGCGCATTTTGTCGGGCTCGGTCGTGATAGCTTTCAGCGGGTAGATATATAGCGAAGATAAATACTAGCAATGCTGCAAAAACCGACAATAGCAATAGTGCTTGCCGGTCTTTGTCGGGTAGTTGCTGCAGTTTGTCATTAATCTGCTTTATTTGCGGCTCTAATGCTTTTGATAGTTTAGTCATCATAATTGAGTCCTTATGTACCCAGCTGCAGACGACCGAGGACGCCGGTATCTGATTCATTGGCTGACATTAGCTCGGCTTTAATGCCTTTCTTAGTTATTTCACGTTGTAATGAATCGAGCTGGTCGATAGATTTAGCCTGTACTTCTATGGTCATTTGGCTGCGTTTTGCGTTGTAACGTATCTGCTCAATTTTTATCGTATTATGTGCGTTATTTTTCCAACTGTTAGCAAAAGCGCCCAATAAAGCCACAAAGTTACTGTTACCCTCACTATTAGCACCACGAAAGTGCGCTTGAGCCTGCCTTTTGATGTCTATTATGCGCCGATCTTCTGGGAAATACTGTCGATAAAGTTTTTCGGTATCAGTCGCAAAGACTTCAGCCTGATTGTTAAAGTAGAAACCACTAGCGATAAAATAGCTCAGTTGTAACGCCAATAAAACCACTGCGGCGAGTGCGAAAATCTGCCATTTAACTTGATTCTGAGCGTGTTTCTTTCTAGCTGTAAATGTACCTTGCAATAGATTAATGAATCTGCAATCGGCAATACGATCTAATAGTACAGTGGTAAATTCAATGGGAGCTGCACTAATGTTAACCTGAGCGCTTTGAGCGCTGTCGAGGGCTTGCAATTGCAGTTCCATTTCGCCACTTAATTCAGATTCATAGTTAACTGTCAGACTCGGTATCTCGGTGGATTCGAGTGCGCCATTACTATTAAAAGCACTGTTGAGTAGCAGTTCTACATTGTCACTTTCTACAGCAATGATTTCACCGCTATTCAAACTCAGCAACGCCCGGGAATCTCCAACAAAAAGCTCAGCAGGTTGGAGAAGCTGTGCATCACCAAGGGCAACATCAGGCTCTATCTCGCTGTCTTTTAAAAATGCCAATAGTTGTTGTAGTTTTTCACGCTCGATGGCGACTACGTTATAGCTGTTGTCGCCAATTCGCGGTCCGGTTGACAAGTGCATACTTTCAATGTCAACGGTAAGCTTTTCTTCCACTAAAAACGGCAGAGCTTGTTTGAAATGCTTGGCCTGCTTGCCTGGCAGAGTCACTTGGGTACAGAGTAGGTTTTCAATAGCGAGTATTAAGGTGCAATTAAAATTACTGATAGGCTCTTCATATTGATCTGCAATCGATTCACCAAGCTCTGCCAACATACAGCAGGTCCAATAGGATTGTTCGCTGTCTTGCTGTAAACACCATTGAATATGGCTCTGGCTGCCGAGAGTCTGTAGTGACTCAGTATAATAAAGATATAGTGTCTGGCTCATAGTCACTGGCTTTGTTGGTTGTCAGAAGAGACGGCTTTGATATCGTCGTTAATATCGACCGATCTCGCTTGAGTAAATGGGTTGTGTAGCGCTGAATCCAGTGGGCGGCTGAATGTACGCCCAAGTAAAACTAAACGCCCATCACGACTGTCTCGATAAAAAACGCTGTGTAAATAAGAAAATTGTTGCTGGAATTGAGATTTTATCCAGACTTCAAAATATTCACTGTTAACAGAAATTTTTTGTTCATCAATTTCAGCACTCTCAGCCATTTCTGACTCTAAAAATTCTTGGCTACTGGTAAAGCCATCGGGCAATAATTCGCGGGCAGTAATGATCTTTTCAGGGTCGAGTTTACCACTTATCATAGCTAACACCCCTTTCGGGGCAGTATTAATGTTAATTTGAGTAATGTTTGGAAGCGTTGTTACTAGAGGCGACAGTATCATATATGCTTCGAAATCAATTTCAGCTATAGCCAGTAACTCTGTACTGTTAATAATAGACTGATTGGCCGCACGATAACCTGGGCTTTTGTTTAGGTAGCTAGTGTCCTCGCTGTAGTAGCCAATGGGTGTAGTATCGTTATCCAGCCAGTCAGCGATATTATTAGCTGCATTACTTGGTAGGGATAAAGTACTCAGCAGGGCATTGAAGTTAATTAATTCGTCGGGGTTAGTCTTGCCATCTTCATCCAGTAAGTTGTTTAAATTATAGCGTGACTGTAAATCCCTAATAACTATTTCAATCTCCCCACCGTCATACTCTAGGGGAATAATTACGTTATTCCACGGCTCAGTTAGATGGTCATTAGCACTTGTCTTTGCGTCTTCTTCGAAGTCATCAAAGAGTATTTGCCGAGCTAGAGCCTCTGCGCCAAGAGCGTATTCATTGGCCTGTGCATTGTGTAGATAAAAACCAGTCTTGCGGATATCCAGTCCCATGCGCTCGGTACTGTCCGCTGTCATAATGGTAATAATGGCAAAAATCATCAACATAGTGATGAGCGCGACACCGGTTTGACGTTGTTGCGTGTGCTTTAGTAAGCGTTGCTGTAGGCGTGCATTGGAGGTCATGGTCTTGATGTCTCTTCCTGTTCAGAAGGACGGTCGCGGGATGCCTCAGTCTGGTTTCCGTTCCCGCTCTCATCGTCGCTCTCGCTTTGATCTTGATCTTGATTTTCTTCTTGTTCTTCTTCTTGCTCTTCTTGTTCGGGTTTAGGTTTGGGCTGTACTCTATTAATATTAATTATTCGAATGAATTCACCTAAAGTCAGGCTATTAAAATTAAATTCAACCATTACCGGTAAATCTCGGTCTTTAGTTTCACTGAGTGAGCTGGTAGGGGGCCACTTGTCGAACCATTTGCCAGTGATGTCGCGGTAGCGAAAACGAATCTCTTCAAGGTCGCGCATAATGATCTGCTCTTGTGCCTCGCTATCTTGGCCACGGTCGAGAACCTGCCAGTAGCGTCGTACTAGATAACGATTACCATCATCGTCACTGTCCAGCTCATACTGTACTCGCTGTTGCATGCTGCGAGGGTGCTGAAAAGGATTGGCCCAACCAGATCGGGTGAAACTGACACTGTCGCTTAGCCCTTTCATAGCACTTTCTTTATCGCCATATTCTCCGCGAATTGGGCGCGCAGCGGCTTGTTGGAAATCACTTAGAATAAGCCTCATAGATCGCTGCCAGTTGTACAGCTGCGCTGAGTGAGCTTTGAGGCGACCCTGTGCACTAATTTCACTACTGAGTAACTGATAACTGCCGATCGCCAAAAAGGAAAATATACTGATAGCGATCATTACTTCCAATAAGGTGAAGCCTATTTGGTAAGAGTGAGAGAACTTGCGACTGTCACGGCTCATCAATGTTTGCCTAGATAACTGCTCAGAGTGAACTTTTGCGTTTTTTCGTTAGGAATGTACTCAGATACAGTGACATCAACTTGGCGTAAATATTGATGAGATGTTTCTTTAATTACGGTGATAACTTGCCACTCGCGACTACCAAGATCCAGTTGTTTATTTTTTTTGCCCGGCTCCGGCCATTCCAGTTGACTCCGCAATTGATGCAGCTCGTTTTCGGCTAACCAAGTCGAGAGTGTACGAGTTTGTAAATAGTGCGATTGGCGAGCACTGCGACTGCTCTGTTGGATTAATACCATGGCGCAGACCGAAAATATAGTCAGTGCCACCATAATTTCTAACAGAGTAAAACCGCAGCTTTTACGCAACTTAACGACCGTCATTATGTGTCTCTATCGTTACCGCAGAGAAACCATCGGTGAATATTAGTACCGAGAGTAAGGAGTCGTTATTGAGTGTGAGCTCAATTTCAAAGGGCGACACCTCGCCACTGGCCAACATTAATATTTGCGGCAACAGACGTTCTTCAATATCAAAATCTTCATCGTCTTCCCAATTTTCTTGCACTGACTTGGGTACAGGCAATTGCTGTATTTCACCATCGACTAGAATATCTATATCTATGCCGCCGGGAAGCGGGTACGCCTGAAAAGTTTCCTCCTCACTGATAACCCAAAGATGGGTTTGAGGATCAAACGTAAGGAGTGAGTATTCGTTGCTGCTACTGAGGTAGAGACCAAAATTTTTCTGACGAAAAATAGCTTCGTCTTGCGTCAAGGTAATAAACTGTTGTAAGCGGTTGGCCTCACTTTGCAGGCGACGCATATCATTGCCGCCAACAGACATCGTAGACAGTGCGGCCATTACACCAATTATCACAACAACGACCATTAATTCAATCAGAGTAAAACCTTGCTGGCTCTCTGATTGAGTATTGAAATACTGCGTGGCGTTATGAGTTTGCATGGCGATAGAAGGGGGCTATATTACAGCTCCCAGCTGTTTACATCCGCAGCTTCACCTTCACCGCCTTCACGTCCATCGGCACCTAAAGTGTATAGGTCATACTTGCCGCCGTTCACACCTGGGCTCATATATATGTACTCTGTGCCCCAAGGGTCATTAGGTACTTTGGGCAAATAACCATCAGGGTTCCAATTGCGTGCTTCTGGCTCGCCGGAAGGCTCAGTCACCAGTGCTTGGAGGCCTTGGTCAGTGTTGGGATAACTGTAATTATCGAGCTTATATATGTCTAGGGCGCGACCGAGATTGCTGATATCGCTTTTAGCAGCGGTCATCCGAGCATCTCCAGCGCGACCTAGAACTTTCGGTCCTATCAGGCCAACCAATAGTCCGATTATTACTACAACTACCATGATTTCGATCAGAGTAAAGCCTGTTTGGCGAAAATTCTTAGCAGATACATTCATAACAGCTCGCATAGGAGGCTCCAGAGAAATTTAATGTTTAAAGTTTAAGTGCTAAAAAGCTACATAACCAAGTCATTCATATCAATAATAGGCATCAGAATAGCCATCACAATCATCAGTACTGATACCCCCATAAATACCAACATAAACGGCTCAAACAAACCGACGATCATAGTTATTAATGATTTTAAATCTCGTTCTTGGTGTTTGGCAGTTCGCTCGAGCATGCTGTCTAGCTGGCCAGATGCTTCGCCCGAGGCAATCATATGTAGCATCATAGGGGGAAAATAGCGGCTTTCGGCCAGCGCTTTGTTCAGGCTCATACCCTCACTGACTCGTGTCGTAGCTTCATTAAGTTTTAGGCGCATAAAGTCATTTGACAATACTTGACTAGCAATTTTCATGCCTTCTACTAGGGGTACGCCACTTGAGCTGAGAATACTAAGCGTGCTGGCATAGCGGGCAGCGTTAAAACCGCGAACCAGTTTCTTGAAAAAAGGCATGTGCAAAATGCGTTTGTGTACGCGCATACGAAAGGGTTTTTGTTGCATCGCGTAGATAAAAGCGGCGGTAGCGGCACCTAGTAATATCACCACTAAAAGACCATAACTGCCAATAAACTCACTGGCCGAGACTAGTGCTCGTGTTAAGAAGGGCAGTTCTTGACCTGAGCCGGCAAAGACTTTGATAATTTTAGGGACAACAAAAGTCATTAGACCAACAACTACACCGACAGCCATTAGCAGCAATATAATTGGATATATCATAGCCATTTTAACAGTTTGGCTAAATTCTTGACTACTCTCGGTGTGATCGGCCAGGCGCTCCATCACTAAATCGAGGTGGCCAGAGTGCTCGCCTGCAGAAATAGTGGCGCGGTAAAGTTGGTCAAAAGCGCGCGGAAATTCTGCCATGGCACTGGCCAGTGGATGCCCCTCTAAAACTTTGGAACGTACCGCTGACATTATGGAGCTAACTTTTGGGTCTTCACTCTGCTGTGCGACAGCCGTCAAAGCCTCCTCTATAGGTAGTGACGATTGAATTAAGGTCGACAGTTGGCGCGTGATTAATGCCAAATCTGAGGTGCTGAGCGACGGAGAAAAAAAGTTAATACTACTCTTACTTTTATTCTTGTGACTTCTGGCGCTTTCATCCATCGACAGGGGCATCAAACCCATGTCACGTAACTGCTGCCTAGCTTGGCGTGAGCTGTCTGCTTCTAAGGTGCCTTTTTTTTGTCCACCTTTAGCGTCTAGAGCGACATAGTCAAATGCAGCCACGTCTAATTACCGCTCGATGTCGAGACTTGATTAGTCATTGTGTGTTACCCGTAAAACTTCTTCGACCGAGGTTTCACCCGCAAGTATGCGAGCGATGCCATCGCCTCGTATCCCCGAACCCTTGGTTCGTGCACAGGCGGTGAGCTCGGCCTCAGAGGCGCGATTGTGAATCAGGCTACGCAATTCTGCGTCGATAGCGATCAACTCGTAAATACCTGTTCGACCGCTATAGCCTTGATGATTGCATTTTTCGCAGCCGTGCGGCCGATAAATAGTCGGAGGGTTATTGATATCTAGTTGTAACATTTCGCATTCGGCTTTATCAGCTAAATGGGCTTCTTTGCAGTGTGGACACAAAGTGCGTACTAATCTTTGGGCTAATACACCGATTAAACTTGATGAAAGCAAGAATGGTTCAATACCCATATCTACCATACGGGTGATCGAGCCAATGGCCGTATTGGTGTGCAGAGTAGACAACACTAAGTGGCCAGTTAAACTAGCTTGAATGGCAATTTCGGCTGTTTCCAAGTCTCGAATTTCGCCAATCATGACTATGTCAGGGTCTTGCCTGAGCATTGCACGCAGGCTGCGAGCAAAAGTCATGTCAGCCTTGGTGTTAACCTGTGTCTGGCCGATCCCTTCTAAGTTGTACTCGATTGGGTCTTCAACGGTAAGAATATTTTTAGCTTTGTCGTTAATGTGTGACAGACCGGCGTAAAGAGTGGTGGTTTTACCCGAACCCGTTGGACCCGTAACTAGCATTATCCCATGTGGTTTATGCAGTAAATTACTGAAGCGTTTTTCCTCATCAGGCTGCATACCCATATTGGCGAGATTTAAGCGGCCGGCCTGTTTGTCGAGTAGACGCATTACGATGCGCTCGCCATTGTTGGCAGGCATGGTAGAGACGCGTACATCGATCTCGCGGCCACCAACTTTCAGGGACATACGCCCATCTTGAGGCACACGCTTTTCGGCTATATCGAGTTTAGACATAACTTTGATGCGTGAAATTAGTAACGGTGCTAGAGCACGTTTGGGCTGCACTGCTTCGCGCAGTACACCGTCGATACGAAAACGTACAATTAAGCGCTTTTCAAAAGTTTCAATATGTATATCAGATGCACCCTGTTTAATCGCTTCGCTGAGCAGGGCATTGATTAGGCGAATAATCGGAGCATCGTCTTCTTGCTCGAGTAGGTCCTCCGTTTCCGGCACCGATTCAGCGAGGCTGGCAAGGTCCATGTCATCCCCCAGGCCCTCCACCATTTGCATGGTGGCCGAGGAGTCTTTCTCATAGACACTGGCAAGAGCACGATCAAACTCGACTTCGTCAACTTTTTCAAACGACACAGGAAGTGCGCTTGCACGCCTGATTTCAGCCATGGCTTCAAGAGTGGGTGCTTGGGTGTAGATTGCAGCGGCTCTGGCTTCATCACTCGATGCCGGCAGTAGTAAAGTGTTAAAGCGCTTTACAAAAGCGAACGGCAACAGCGGTTGAGGCCCGCTGTTTTCAATCTCATCTTCAACTGAATTTTCTAGAGCCTGATCTGTAGTTTCGCTCACTTTAACGTCCTCGCTTAATCTTGCTTAGGCGTGGATTGTATTTCAGGTTGAAAACGATCCTTTACTGGTAGCGCCGGCATTTGCTGCCCCAAGAATAAGGTATCAACTTTTCCGCGGAAATCTTTTTGATTTTCGCGCATGTACTTATAACGACTGAGCGATAATTCTCGGCTAGTCTCTTTGCTGCGGATTATTTTTGGGTGAACAAACAACATTAAGTTGTTTTTAACCGTGACGTTCTTAGATGACTTGAACAGGTGGCCGAGCACAGGGATATCGCCTAGTAGCGGAACCTTATTTTCCGACTGGGTGATAGTGTCTTTAATTAGGCCGCCTAGAACCAGAACCTGGTCGTCTTCAACCAGAACGCGAGTGTTAAATTCGCGCTTGCTGAAACGAGTATCTTCAGGGGTAGCACCTTCGCTAATATCGTTAACTTCTTGTTCAATAGCGAGTGTTAACGATCCATCGTTGTTAATACGGGGGGTAATTGTAAGGCCTATACCTATATCTTTTCGTTCGAAGGTCTGGAACGGCTGAGAGTCACCGGAGCCCTGCCTAGACCCCGTTACTACACTGACATTGTCGCCGACAAAGATACGGGCTTCTTCGTTGTCGAGCGCCATAATGGTCGGTGTCGACAAGATGTTGGCATTTTCATCACCGGCCAGTAAATTGATAACGGCCGTTATACCTTGAGAGCCATTCAAATAGCCGAGTGTAAGGCCTTGAGCAACCGATGTAATCGGGTTGGTCACAGGGTTGCTTCCCAATAATCCCGTTGTATTAGCGCCCGGGTAGCCGCCTGTGCCGAGAATTTGATTGCCGTGGCCTAGCGTAGCCCACTCCACCCCAACTTCAGTGCCAGATCCTTCATTAACTTCAACAATGAGCGCTTCAACTAAAACTTGGGCACGACGAACATCCATCGTTGCAATAACGCCTTTGATGGT
>TARA_B110000116_G_scaffold217176_1_pt1 | contig 9981 bp, 8 predicted proteins | sample TARA_B110000116 | Tara Oceans TARA_B110000116 (sample SAMEA4397355) | marine metagenome | biome: Polar Biome; feature: [ZZZ] marine water layer (ENVO:01000295); material: water (ENVO:00002006), including particulate matter (ENVO:01000060) such as... | depth 199 m
TAGAATGGAAAGTCTTCCAACTGTTGTCAAAGAAGCATTTTATCTTAGTGTTCCAGTTGTTGGAACAAATGTTGGTGGTATTCCGGAATTAATCTCACATGATGAAACTGGAATTTTGGTTCCGCCTGAAAATCCAGGAGAAATTGCAAATGCAGTAAATGAACTATTATCTAATTCTGAAAAGGCAAAAAAACTAGCAATTAATGGAAATAATTTTGTAAAAAATAATTTGACATGGGAAGTAATGTTACCAAAATTTATTAAATTTTATGAAGACTTGCTCAACTCTAAACATCTATGAGCAAAAAATTAACTATATTTTATTAAAAAATAATTTAATATATTTGCAAACAAGATCTATTTGTTTATCCTTCAATGTGACCGAAGATGGTAACCATAATCCTCTTTCTGATATTTGTGTAGTATTAGAAAATTTTGAACCATTTCTTGAATATGGTTCTAATTTATGAATTGGGGGATAAAATATCCGTGTCTCGATATTTTTTGATTCTAAAAAATTTATGAGATTATCTCTCTCTTCTTTACTTTTTAAAATAATATCCATCATCCATGGTGTTGTTAATTTTAAATTAGTTTGTATGAATTCTATTGATGAAATTTCTGATAATAATTTTCTATATCGTTGAAACATATTTTTTTTAATTTTTAATCGTGAGCGTAGTTTTTTCATTTGTGCTAATCCAACAGCAGCTTGAAATTCAGTAAATTTGTAATTATATCCAATTGTTGGATGTTGGAATGCAGAACGCATATGTTGTTTTTTGTTTGGTTTTCTACCAAAATCTTTGATTGCCTTGCATTTTTCATACAATGCTTTGTTATTTGTGATAATCATGCCTCCTTGACCTGTAGTGATAATTTTTGGTGTACTAAATGAAAAAACTGCAATGTCACTGTATAATCCAACATGCATTTTATTATGAAAACAACCTAACCCGTGCGCTGCATCTTCAACCAAAATTAAATTATTCTTTCTAGCAATTTTTCTAAGTTTTTTCATATCACATGAACGACCGTTAAAATCTACAGGCATAATTGCTTTAGTTTTTTTAGTAATAGATCTTTCTACCAAATTCAAATCTAAATTCAATGATTTTTTTTCAATGTCTACCAAAATTGGTTTTGCACCAACTTCTTCAATAGAATTTGGTGATGCAACAAAGGTAAAATCTGGAACAATCACTTGATCATTTTTCTTAATTCCTGCTGCTTTTAGAGCAATGTATAATCCTGCAGTCCCACTCGTTACTGCGCATGCATATTTACAGCCAACAAATTTACAAAACTCCTTTTCAAATTTTCTTGTTTTTTTTGCTTCTGTGAACCACCCTGATTCTACAACAGAAATCAATTCTTGTTTCTCTAAATTATCCATATGTGGTTCAATTTGGGGAATTTTTTTCAAAATATTCTAGTTTAATCATTATCTAAACGATAAATAAAGATGACTTCAAAATTAAACTATGAATAAATCATTGAAGACCGTGCTTGTAACTGGTGGAGCAGGATATGTTGGAAGTGTGTTAATTAAAAAATTACTTAATGAAAATTTTAATATAAAAATTATTGATTCACTAGTATATGGGTCAGATGGAATTTCTGATTGTCTTGATAATAATTCTGTAGAATTGATAACTTCTGATATTCGAGAAATTCAAAATATTCCTGATATTCTTAGTGATGTTAATTGCGTTGTACATTTAGCTGCTGTAGTTGGTGAACCATTATGCAAAAAAATTCCTTTGGCTGCAAAACAAATTAATGAATTTGCCACAAAAAATCTTATTAACTTAAGTAAAAAATCAGGGGTTGAACGATTTATTTTTGCTTCTACATGTAGCAATTATGGGTCATCAGAAAATATAGTGAATGAAAATTCACCTGTTTCTCCACTTTCATTATATTCTGAATGTAAAGTTAATTCTGAAAAATTCTTGTTATCTGAAAAATCAAATTCATTTCAACCCTGTGTTTTAAGATTTGCTACAGCTCATGGTTTATCTCCAAGAATGAGATTTGATTTACTACTTCAAGAATTTTTACGTGATGCATTAGTTGATAAAAAAATTTCAATATTTGGACAAGATTTTTGGAGACCACTAATACATGTTGAAGATATGGCTGATGCATGTATTTCTAGTATTAATGCAACATCGGAGTTAATTTCTGGGCAAATCTATAATGTTGGTAGTAATGATGAAAATTATACTAAAAAACAGTTGGCTGAAATTATTCAAAACTCTATTTCAGATATAGAAATTGAAATTATTAAATCCAAAACAGATCCTAGAAATTACAAAGTTTCATTTGATAAAATTAAAAACTTACTTAATTTTACTGCAAAGAAATCTGTAACTGATTCTATTACTGAAATTCTTCAAGCGATAGACTCTGGTATTCTCAACCCTCGAGATTCTGAATTTACAAATATGTCGAAACTAACAGAACAAATCAACACACTAAACAATTATCAATTTGACGAAAACCTATAAAGTGGTTAAAATCTTGTTGTGATATGCGAATTTTTGTCACTGGCATGACTGGATTTTTAGGACATGAACTTGGTCAAATTTTACTAAAAAAGGGACACAAATTAGGAACCTTAGCACGAAATGTTGCAACATCTGATAGACCTATTGCATCTAATACGGAATCTATGATACGCGGTGAAAAACAAAGTGGTATTTCATACTATTATGGCGATTTAACTGATTATTTGAACATCTATGATGTTTTAAGTAATTTCAAACCAGATGTAATAATTCATTTAGCAGCTCAAACTTCAGTCGCTTACAGTTTTACTCATACAACTGAGGTATTCAATGTAAATTTCTTAGGTGCTGTTAATATGGCAGAAGCTGCAAGACGTGCAGTTCCAAAACTAAAACGCTTCATATTTTCTGGTTCAGTTGAAGAATATGGAATACAAACTAAATTCCCAACAAAAGAAACTGCTGAATTACACGCAGCAAGTCCTTACGCTGTAGCAAAAATTGCAACAGAAAAACATCTCAGATATCTTTATGATGCATATCAATTTCCATCGATAATCTTTAGAAATGCAAATTCTTATGGGCGAAAATATAATCATCAATTTGTAATAGAAAGTATAATATATCAAATGATACAGGGAAAATCTCCTGTAAAGTTAGGTGATCCTACACCTTATCGTGATTTTGTATTTGAACCTGATTTATTGTCTGCCTATGTACTTGCAGCAGAAAGTAATGATAAAAAAATATTAGGAGAATCTATCAATATTGGTACTGGAAAATCTTTAACAATAAAACAATTAGCAGAAAAAATTAGAAAAATTACAGGGTATAAAGGCAAAATTCAATGGAACAGTTTTCCAAAAAGATCTTTGGAAATCCCAAAATTAGAAGTTGATAATTCAAAGGCTAAAAAATTACTCAAATGGAAACCAAAACATTCTTTAGAACAAGGATTAAAAATTACTGCTTCTTACTATAAAAAATAAAAATTATTTCTAATATTGCTTATTAATAAATACAAATATCAAATAATCAAAAATTTAAAAGAAAATTTGATTCAATAGCATCAAGCTATGAGCATATATCAAATGATTATGCAATCAAAAGACATAGAAAATGATCAGATAATTCTAATATTGATACAATTCAATAATTTGATTAAAATATCTTAATTTTTGTTGATTATTATGAGCACGGCAATTATAATTTTAACACTTGATGAAATTGATGGTGTAAAAGTTATTGTCCCTAAAATTGACAAAAAATGGGCTGAAGAAATAATTTTTGTTGATGGAGGTTCCACTGATGGAACAATTGAAGAAGCAAAAAAATTAGGAATTGGGGTAATCCATCAACATAATCGAGGTGAGGGAAATGCATGTCGAATTGGTGTTGAAAATACAACTTCTGATCATATTATGTTCTTTAGTCCTGATGGTAATGATGAACCTGAAGAAATTCCTAAATTAATAGAAAAAATTTCTAGTGGTTTTGATATTGTGCATATTTCTAGATTTGTAAAACATTCAGATAGTGAAGATGCTGATATGCTTGATCGTTTTGGAAATCGTATGTTTACATTTCTAGTTAATGTTTTTTTTGGAGGACATTATACTGATGCATTAAATGGATTTAGAATTATTAAAAGAGATGTTATGGATAAATTAAAAACTGATGCACAACATCTTAACATTGAACAACAAATTTGTATAAGAGCCGCTAAAAAGAAATTAAACGTATTTGAAATTAGAGGAAAAGAACCTGATAGAATTGGTGGTGAAAGAAAAATGAAACCTCTTCAGACTGGTGCTAGTTTAAGTGCACAAATTATCAAAGAGTATATTTTTTGGAAGTTTTAATATGTCAAAAGTAGAATTAACTCAAAATTTTTCAAAGAGAAAGATCATAATTATTTTGCTTTCTCTGTTAGTTATTTCTTTAAGTTTAAAATTATACACCATTGATTTTTCAATTCCTTCATATTTAGATGATATGAGTTTTATTTTACGTGCATTACAATATGCTCAAGGGGATTTTTTTATTGATCCAAAAAGTAATCCAGGTTGGCCACTTTTTTTATCTCCATTCACTTTGATAATTGATTCTGATGACTTTATTTATTACACAAACCTTGCTAGAATCTTAAGTTTAGCAATATGTGCAATAACTATTTTCCCAATGTATGTACTAGCAAGAAAATTTTTCAGTGAAAAATATGCAATTGCTGCAGCAAGCTTATTTGCATTTGAACCTCATTTGAATTTTATTTCAGGAACTGCAATGGGAGAACCATTGTTAATTTTAGTCTTAATCTCATCAATGATATTTATTTTAAATGATAAAACAAAATATCATTATGTTGGATTTATTCTAGCGGGATTTTGTTGGTGGATAAAACTAGAGGCATTTTACGGTATGCTAGCAATTATTTTGATTTACATAGTAATTCATCGCTCAAAACCTAATTCATTAAGAAATTTTTCATTATGTTTGGTATTTTTATTAATAACAATTTCACCGATGTTCATTCAACGAGATTTACAATTTGATGATCCATTTTATGTTTGGTATGGCGGAACTATACTTTCAGAAAATGATGCTGAATTGTATACTAATCCAGAAGATAAAGGTATTACAAACTTTGTAGAAGAGCATGGCATTCTTGGATTGATGGATAGATTAGCAAACGGACTAGCAAATCTGTTTAATAGTTTATCACGAATTATGTTTCCATATTTGTTTATTTTGATACCTTTTGGAATATTATTTTCTTTAAGACCAATAGATCAAAAATTAAAAAATATTAAGGGAAATTGGCTTATGATTCTAACTTTAATTGGAGTATTGATCATTCCATTTTCTATTATTGAAGAACGAAGATTTCTATTTGCTTTATTTCCATTTTTAATAATTATTTCAACTATTCCAATCCAAAGAATCGCAGTATATGGTCTTAGTACATTTAATTTCAATGAAAGAATTAAGACAATTTTTCTAGTCACAGTTATTGGTCTGGTACTCCTTCTTTCTACCATATTCACTGTGGGCATAGATGAATATGGTTACGGTTTACGAAATTCAATTATTGAAAGTGAAAAATTACAATTTACTGAATATTTAGTTCAAAACTTTGATGGCAGACTTTTGAGAGATATAGCTGTTACAGATTATCTAGGTTATGTTTATCTTACAGCCGAAAATAATGATTTTAAAGATTTTAAATCTCCACGTGGAAAAGATCCATATCCAGATCTCTATGAGCCCGGTAAAGTTGTATGGTTAAGTGTAAACGGAAAAACTTTAGAAGAATTGATTAGTAATGGTGAAACTAAAGAACTAAAATACATAGGTATCCTTGAAAAAGGAAGTTTCTTTTTTCCATTTCTCAACGATTTGTATGATAACGAAAAAAAATATCCTTATATGAAAAAAATTTTTGATTCTGATGAAATGAAATACAAAGAATTTAAAATTAAGGTTTTTGAAATAAACTATGAAAAATTTCATAATTTTAATGATTAAAGTTTCTCTTAATTGATTTTTTTCAAATAACCTTTTGGATTGAAAGTCAGTAAAAATTTTTCTTGGTCATTGTCAATCTCAAAATCATGGTTATTTTTCATATATCTTTCAACTGCTTCCATAGGGCCACCCTCTAATTCTGGCCAAACAGGATGTCCTCCCATAGCCGTATCTTCTACTATTAGATAATTTCCAGGTGTCACAAATTTTCCATAAATTTCAATTTCTTGGAAAACATGATCTTCAGAATGTTCATCATCTAAAATAACCATAATCTTTGTATCCGATTTAATATCCATCTTTTCAATAAGTTGATGAATTTTTTCAATAGTTTTTTCAGATGTTGTATCACCATGAACATAATGTACTCTTTTATGTTCAGGCTTATCTTTTGGAGAAGATATGTCAATTGTTATTATTTCACCATTATTCATAAGATCACAAATATTTGCAAGGTATAGAGATGTTCCACCTTCATTTGTTCCAGTTTCTATAATAATATCTGGTCTTGTTTTGAATAAGATTTCTTGATATATCCATAAATCAAGAGGGCATTTCATTGAACTCACGCCCATCCAATAGGTGTTATCATAAGTTTGTTTATGATTTGATGCGTATAACAAATGAAAATTATCTATAGTTGATTGCTTATCAGATTTATCATTTAATTTGTTTGAAGAATTTTTTGAATTAGACATTTTCATTTTTAGTATATTGAATAGAATTGGTACATAATATTTTAGTCCAGCTATAACTGTTCCAGTTTTTATTCTGTCTATAATTAGAAGGTCTGGAATATGCATGATTTTTCTTGAATATTATCTATATTAAATAACTTTGTCATAATTAATCCTAAAAAATTTAACATGATAATCATATCCATCAATTTTTGAATCATAAATCTTCTCTAAAAATTTAAAATTATCTTCATTGTGAAAAATATTATATAAAAATTCAACACCATCTCCATCATCGTCTATTACTAAATATTTTAAATCATTTTTTTTTGCATACTCTAGAAACTCATCTAATGTTTCTTTATCATGGATAGATATCATTTTTAAAGAAAAAAGATCAAAAGAATTTCTTAACACTGGAAATTTATCTAATTCTGCAATTTTTGCAGTTCTGATATATTTGTCTGCAGGAAATACATCGTTAGTAATTTTCATTTCTGAATTAATTTTAATTGCTATTTCAAAATATTCTCTTTCAAGTTCATAATCTACTAATGATTGATCATAATAAAAAATCCCACTTGTTATGATGATGCTTGTTAGAAATACACTCATCATAATTTTTGGTCTATTAATTTTTTCATTAAAAAATTCAATAGAAAAAGACGCTATTACACAAAGTAATGGAATTTGAATATACAAATAGCGTATTTCCTGAAAATCTCTTGAAAATGCATAAAATGCAGGTATAAGCATGAATATTATACACATCACAATAGTCCATTTTTCAAAATTTCTATTTTGAAAAAATTTGTACAACCCAATTGGAACAAAAACAAAAAATAATGGAATTGTTAACCAGCCAAAATATTTTACTAAATTAATTGTTGACATTCCTAATGTCTGAACTAATGTGCTATCTTCTATGGCTGTTCTTCTTCCTTCAGATTTCTGTGTTTTAGCACATTCATCCTCTTCTTCTATAATGATACATTCATTTTCAAATCTTGATTCATAAACCAACAATGCAGCTGAAAAATGATCAAAGATTTTTGGTGCGTCTCCTTCTGTATGGATACTTCTTAAATCATCAACTGCAATGATAATTAGAAAAAATATTACTAAACAAATTAGTAAATGAAAAATTTTCTTTGAATCTTTATTTTTCCAAAAAAATAATAAACTAAATGGTATGATTAACATTCCTGCTTCATATCTAGTTAATGTTGCTAACGCCAAAATTCCAAAACTGACATAAACCAATGACATTCGTTTATTTAGATATAAAACAATTGAAACTATAGTAAGTAGTAAGAATAACGGTTCTGTTAATCCACTTGATGAATTGAGTATTAATCTTGGTTCAAAAAGGAATAATGCAGTTGCGATTAAAGCATATTCTTGTTTTACAAAGTATCTGGAAAGAAAAAATACAGCTATTCCAGTTATCACTGATATTCCTGTTGTAACTGTTCTTTGCATTGTCATATAATCTATATAATTTTCTGATGATAATGATGAAAAAAATATGGATAAAAATGTCGGCCATAATGTATTTGAAAAATATGTGTCTTCCCAATAAGGAATATTGCTTGTTAAACTCATATCATTTGCATACCAAAAATATACTTCTCCATCTTGATAGATTGGTATGTCATATGGAAATACCAAAACTCTAAAAATTATTGCAACAACAATTAAAATTAATAATACTATAGCTATGTGACTTTTGGAAAAATTTGTTTTAATCTCTAATGTATTCATAAAAAACTCTCATTTAGTTTATCTCATCTATTAGAATTTTCTCTTACAACGCTGATTAATGAATAAAGAAGAATTGTAGTTACTAATAATACTGCTGCAATTAATACACAACCTACTGCAATTATTGTTAAATTTGTATTTAATCGACCAATTTCTGAATAAAACTGTGCAGACATATATGTAAATGATAAACCAATTATAAAAAATATTAATGATGGTATTCCATAGAATTTTAGTGGATGTTCAATTGATGTATATTTTATTGTACTTAGAAGAACCGATGAACCATGAGAAACTGGATTATGTGTTGATGTATCTCCTAAATATGAAATTTTAATTGGAACTTCTGAAATTTTAAAATCTTTACTACTTGCCTTAATTAAAATTTCTGTTGATATTCCCATCCCTAATTCTGATGGATTCAATTCATTAATCACTTGTTTAGAGTAAGCTCTAAAACCACTTTGTGAGTCAGTTAATTGTTTTTTAATACTTGCATTTGTAATTTTAGTAATTACTTTTATACCAACTTTTCTAAGCTGTGGAATTTCTTTTTCGCTTTCATCTAAAAATCTTGAACCAATTACCAAGTCTGATTTTTGATTAATTATTGGTTCTACTACCTTTTTGATATCTTCAATTCTATGTTGTCCATCAGCATCAAATGTTACTAGTATATCTCCATCCATCTCTTTAGCTTTGAAAAAAATACTCCGTATAGCTCCTCCATAACCTAAATTTTTTTTATGATTGATTACTATAGCTCCCATTTTTTCAGAAATCTCTGCTGTTAGATCACTTGAACCATCATTGCAGACAATTACTGTATCGGTAATATTCGTTAATTTAGTGATTATTGAAGCAATATTCTTTTCTTCGTTAAATGCTGGAATTCCTATGATTATCTTCAATTTTGACCCTTTTGATTGATTTTAGAATTTCTGCCTATAAAATATACTACTCAAAGTTTTTCCATCCATTCGAAATTCTTAAGACATGTTCAATAGCTTGAATAGAAAATATAATTAAAGAACTTTTTGAAGATTTTATATGCTAATTGACGAAATTAAAGCAATTTTAGAAAAGAATGATTACGTTCTAGATTCTGACGCAGTTTCACGAATTGAAACCATGTTAGAATCCATCAGAGATGATAATCAAATCAATAAACTTGATTACATTATTGATTGGTTCAATAAGAAAAGAGACGAATCAGACATGATTGTAGAAGAAATCAGTATTAACGATTTAGACAAATGGAATGTGGATAAAGATTCAGGAAATGTAACTCATGATTCAGGTGGATTTTTTCAAGTAATTGGAGTTAAAGTTTCAAATACATTTGATCGTGAAGTTGGAAAAAAAGGTTGGACACAACCTATGATTGCAAAAAACCCTGGTGGAATTCTAGGAATTTTAATGAAAAGAATTAGTGGTATACCGCATTATTTGTTACAAGCAAAAGCTGAACCAGGAAATATTGGAAAATTACAATTATCTCC
>TARA_B110000116_G_scaffold272394_1_pt1 | contig 9979 bp, 10 predicted proteins | sample TARA_B110000116 | Tara Oceans TARA_B110000116 (sample SAMEA4397355) | marine metagenome | biome: Polar Biome; feature: [ZZZ] marine water layer (ENVO:01000295); material: water (ENVO:00002006), including particulate matter (ENVO:01000060) such as... | depth 199 m
TCATAAATTATTAATGCTGGTCTCCCTGTGTCTCTAAAGTACTCTCCTATTGCTGCTCCAGCAAAAGGAGCATAAACTTGCATTGGCGCAGGGTCAGAAGCATTTGCCGCTACTATAGTAGTATATGCTAAAGCTCCTTTTTCTTCTAATACTCTTGCTATTCCTGCTACTGTTGAGGCTTTTTGCCCAATTGCTACATATATACAATATACTGGCTTTCCTGCATCAAAAAATTCTTTTTGATTAAGAATAGTGTCAATACAAACAGTAGTCTTTCCTGTTTGCCGATCTCCAATAACAAGCTCTCTTTGACCTCTTCCAATGGGTATCATGGCGTCTATAGATTTTATCCCTGTTTGCATTGGTTCATTTACTGGTTGTCTATAAATAACCCCTGGCGCTTTTCTTTCAAGAGGCATTTCATATAATTCTCCTTCAATAGGTCCTTTTCCGTCAATAGTAGCACCCAAGGTATTGACAACTCTTCCTACAATTCCTTCTCCAACTTTAATTGAAGCAATTCTTTGAGTTCTTTTAACAGTATCTCCTTCTTTTAATTCTTTTGAAGGTCCTAATAAAACAATTCCAACATTATCTTCTTCTAAATTAAGCACCATTCCTTCAAGGCCACTATCAAAGGATACTAATTCACCGTACTGAGCATTGGTTAGTCCAAATACTCGAGCAATTCCGTCACCTACCTCAAGAACAGTTCCTATTTCGTTTAGATCTAAAGCAGAATCATATCCTGCTAATTGATTTTTTAGAATTGCTGATACTTCAGCTGGTTTAACTTCTGCCATAATGTTTTATTTAAGCGTTGTACTTGTTTTTGTTAATGTGCTACTCAAAGTCTTTAGCTGATTAGTTATGCTTGCATCGATCTGTAAATCCCCCACATTTAAAATAAACCCTCCAACAATTGAGGAATCAATCTCATTTTTCAATTCAACTTGAAAATCAGTCATTTTTTTTGCTTTATTTAAAACTTGTTTTATAGTTGATTCATCAAGGGCTATAGCTGAAGTAACTACCGCAGTAATTTTTCCTTGTGCTTTCTGATAGCTTGCTATGAAGTGTTCAGCTACTGCAGGTAACAAATGAAGCCTTCGGTTATTTGAAATAAGAGAGATGATTGATTTTGTCTCATCATTAATTGTGGAAAATATCTTAATTATTGTATTAAGTTTTAATTGAGATGGTAATACTGGATTAGATAAAAAGTCTCTTAAATCATTTGAGCCAGAAACAGTTGATAAAATATTTTTAAAGTCTTGCTCTACTCTGTTGGCTATGTTTCTTTCCAAAGAATATGCAAGGGAGGCTTTTGAATATCGTATTGCTGCTCTATTTACTTTCATAAAGAATTAAAGTTTAGTCTCTTTAAGTAATCGCTCAATTAGTTTGTTTTGTTTGTCTTTATCATCTAATTCTGAGTGAAGAACTTTTTCAGCCATCTGAATCGCTATACCTGCAACTTGAGTTTTAAGTTCTTGAATTGCTGCTCTTTTTTCGCTTTCAATGGATTCCTGAGCTTGTTTAATTGATTGATCTGCAGAAATTTTTGCTGCTTGTTTTGCTTCCTCAATTATTTTTGAGCTTGTATTTCTTGCTTCTTTAAGAAGCGACTCTCTTTCAGATCGCGCTTCTTTAATTATTCTTTGGTTATCTTCATTTAAAGACTCCATTTCTTTTCTGGCATTATCTGCTGATGAAAGAGCTTCTCTAATAGAAAACTCTCTTTCATTAACAGCATCTAAGATAGGCTTCCAGGCATACTTCTTTAGCAATAGGACTAAGCCTATGAAAATAAGTAATTGCCAAAAAAACAGCCCAAAAGAAAATTCATTTATTAATTTTTCCATTTTAGTGCTTTTAAGATAACTGTTTTAAAACATTTAATTTACTGCAAATAATGCTGCAAAACCAATACCCTCAACAAGGGCTGCGGCTATTAACATTACTGTTTGGATTTTTCCTGTTGCATCTGGCTGACGTCCAATCGCCTCCATCGCTCCTTTACCAATATTTCCGATACCGATACCTACTCCTATTACTACTAAACCTGCTCCTATTATTTTTGGAATTTCCATATTTACTATTTATTTAAATTAAACATTAATTAGATTAAACTTTAATGATCCTGCTCTTCATGATCGTGTTCTTCTACGGCAAAACCAAAATATAACGCTGATAATACTGTAAAAATATATGCTTGTAATACTGCTACTAAAATCTCAATGATAGAGATTGAAAAGGCTAAGATAAAAGACAAACTTGATCCAAGCCAATTTCTGAAAATAAAAATTAAAGATATGAGACTCATTAAGACAATGTGTCCTGCAGAAATATTTGCATATAGGCGAATCATTAAAGCAAATGGCTTAATCATGACTCCTAATAGTTCTATAGGTGCTAATGCAATTTTCATTGGCAATGGGACTCCCGGCATCCAAAAAATATGTTTCCAGTAAACTTTTTTTGCTGTCAAATTAGTTATTAAAAATGTTATTAACGCTAAACAAGATGTAACAGCGATATTTCCTGTAACATTAATTCCTAGTGGTGTTAATCCAAGAATATTTAAAAACCAAATAAAGAAAAATAGAGTCAATAAATAGCTCATATAATTCTTGTAATATTTTTCTCCAATATTTGGAATTGCTATCTCATCTCTAACGTATAAAACAATAGGCTCAAAAAACCTTCCAATTCCATTAGCAACAAGGTTGTTTTTTTTATAGGAATCAGCAAGTCCTTTAAATAAAAAAAACATTATTATGGACGTGAAAATTATACTAACAACTCCTTTTGTTAATGAAAAATCTAGAGGAGCTATGTTTTTAGGGTGATGGAATTCATCATATATAATAAGTCCCTCTGAGTTGGTTTTATATATTTTATTATGTTCTAGCTTGTAATAGTTTTTACCAACATGAGCAACGCTTTCGCCATGATGAAGTTTCGAAGAGGAGAATATCTTTAGTCCCTCGTCCCATAAAATTACTGGCAATGGAAGTCCAATGTGAATTTTTTTTCCTTCATTATTAGTATAAGAGAGCAAGTTAAAATCATGCGAATCCTGAAGATGATGCAAGATGTACTCTTTTATTTCTGATTTTTTATCCCTATTTTCTGAAGAAGGTTCTTTTGTTTCATTTGCACTTATTGGCAATATTCCAAAGAGAATTAAAAAAAAACTTATATAGTGTGTATTTTTGAGCATACTTAGCGTAAAAATTAGTTTGTTTTTTGCGCATTGCAAATGTAGGTCATTCACAAAAAATATTAAAGCACTTTTGGTATATATTTTTATTAAAGCTATTTGACCTTATTCTCTTGAGTTTAAAAACCTTAAAAGTTCATATATTTCAATTATTAAACAAGCTGAATATGGAATAAAAAACGTTAAAAATTCTATATTTTGAATCTCTCCATCAAAAGTAAATTTGGGATATAAAAAAAATAAAAATAAAAAAATCTTGAATAGAGTACCAGTGCAATAAAACAAAATTGTATTCGAGCTACTTGATAATGAAAAAAAAAATGTTCCTGAGTATATAATTATAGCTAGGGTAATATTAAACACATAACAGATTATAATATTTGGCGGCCATAAAAGATCAAAAATATAATACGTGGTAAGTAGATGAGCAAAAAAAAGAGGAACTAAAAAAAAAATGGTCTTAATCAAAAATTTTAATGAAGCTTTAATCATTTCACTTACAAATTAAGATTCTTACTTTGTTTTTGTATTAAATATATTATTATGATTAGTCCAGCTGAAGAACACAGAATAGAAGGCAATTTGCTAGGAAGTAAAATCTTAGATTCAATCCATAGGCCTAAATGAATCATAAGATACATCAATATGCCGATCTGAAAAGCAAGACCAGAGAATACAAGCCACTTATTAGGCTGTTTTTTCATGGTTTTTTGTAAATCCAGAGAGTGGCTTAATCTGATTGTCTTCTTGAGACTTCATTGAGCAATTAGCGTTAAAAGTAGCTCCTGACTCAACAATAAGTTTGCCAATAAGAACATCTCCTTCTATGTTACTTGTCGATTTTAGGAAAAGTATATTTTTAACCTTTAAAGAGCCTTTAATTTCTCCTTCAACATCGGCTGTTTCACACTCTAAGCTCCCATTTACTTTTCCTTCTTTTCCCACAATAACCTTTCCCGAAGTTTTAATTGTTCCTTCTAAAGCTCCATCAATTCTAAAATCTGCCTCGGAAACAATATCTCCGTTAAATCTAGTGCTCTTTTCTATTCGGCTGTATTGACCGTTAATTTCTGTGTTTTTCATAATACTTTTAATTTACCCTTGGCCAGGATTTTTCAATAAAAATCTTTCGAAATTGGGCCGATAAAGTTACAAAATTATTTGAATCTAATAATTTCAATGTAGTTTGGGGAAGTTTTTGCTTAATGCTGTCAATTTCAAGTTTAGATTTTATACCGTGTATGACAATAAATTGATAATCACTATTATAAATATCGTTTGTTATTCTCCAGTTTTTAGTTTGAAGTTGATTTATGTTAATGTTTAGACTGTCTATTAATTGGTTTGGATCAAATTTTGAATCTTTTTTATAAGGAAAAACCCACTTAAACTGTGCTAATGTTTTTGTTTGTTCCTTGAAGCTTTTATTAATATTCTCTAGATCTGTTTTAGCTTTAACTGCGATTTTTGAGTTTGGATAATCTTTAATGATAATTGCAAGTTGCTCTTCCAGGGCCTTTTTTCCGTTTAATCTTCCAAGGATTTGAGCTTTTAAAAACATTGCTTTTGGTTCCCACTTTGATCCTGTCAATAAAACCTTTATACTTTCCATTATTGATAATGCCTCGGAATAATTTCCTTCTAAGTGTTTCTTTAATACTTTTAAATACATTGATTTAGGCGTTCTTAATTCTCCTAAAACATAATTGTCTGGATTCTGAAGAACCTTTGAGTAAACAGATTCTGGAAATTTGCTGATTAATTTTCTTTTATAATCATTTGCTAATTCATTTGATTCATCAAGATAAATTTTATATAAATGATACAATGCTGGAGATAAAAAGACAGGAGATGCTTCATTGTCTATAAGATATTTTAAGTTTTTGATAGAGAGCTCCTTATCTTTATATTTTTCTTTATAAATCAATCCCAGCTTTAAAGCTGCTTGATGGTTTTGTTGTTTTAAACTATCCATTATACCCGTTGATTTAGGTATTTGATTAATATAAAAATCAACAGATTCAATTTCTATTTTTGAAATTTTATAATCATTTTTAGTTTTATTTTTTTGAAAAGAAGTGTTTTTATATTGTGCTTGAATCTTATTCCTCCAATTATCAATGTTTGGTCTTTTACCCCAAGTTGATGCGTAATACTGTTTTCCTTTCAGGACTAAATTTGGATTATAAAAATAAAATGATGAGGGGGATTTTATTTTTAAAAATGAGTTACCCTTTTTTTCTTCACTAAGAGTCTCAAGTTTTTTAAGTTCTGCTTCTCTTTTATTTGTTAAAAATTCTTGAAAAAACTTAATTTGCTCAGCTTTATTAAGGCTTAAAAGACTTAATAAACTATCCGTGTTTTTAAACTGATTTTCAAAATATATAACATCCGAAAGATTATCACGTTCTCTTTGAGTTTTATTTTTAATAATTCCTTCTGAAGGTAATAAAGGGATCAGGCTGTCTAGATAGTTGCCTGTTAAAAGATAATTTTTATTTTTAAAATTAAGATCTGCTAAGTCTCTATAGTTTGCTTTTCGAGTAGAGTTGTCTATCCCCATACTCTTAAGTGACTTTGTTAAATATATTTTAACTAGGCTATCATTTTTTTTGGACAAATAATGCTCCCCTATGGCTCTATTTAGACTATGAGAAAACATCTTGTTTTCATAAACTTTTAATAGCTCCTCAATTGGCTGAACAAATTGTGTGTCTTCCTTTTCATGAGAAAGTCTTAACGAATTTATTTTTGCATTAATCCAAAACTTTCTTGGCGCTTGCCAATTTAATTCAACTATTGAGTTATAGTAATAAAGGGCTAGGTCTTTTGATCCCTTAGTCTCAAAAAGCTGGGCGGCAATATATGCATACCTTACTTTTCTTAGTTGGTTCTTCTCATGGTTTGCAGCTCTAATCATATAATAATTTGCTGAATCAACCTCTTTCAAGTTAATAAAAGCTTGTGCTAATGTTGCGTTTGCTTGTCCATATAGGTGGTTCTTATTAATGAGTTGTCTGGCTAAAGGCCTAAGGTTGTTTATCGCTATTTGATTATTTTGTAATCTAATATTTGTTTTTTCTCTCCAAATTCTTCCTTCAATATAAACTGATTCATCCGTACCGTTGTCTAATAAAAAATTAAACGCCTCTATAGCGGGGAAAAATCTTCTGTCATAATAGCGTGCTTTTCCTAAGAGTAAATATGCTTCATCAATATATGAGTTTTTTTGAGCTCCTTCTATGTTCATTGAGTGTTTTTGAATAGCTTTAACTGCTTTTTCTTCTGCTTTATCAAACCCAGGCACAATTGTATTGTCATCAAAATTTTCTCCTTTTAAAAGAATAGGATCTGTTTTAATTATTTCAAAAAAATTATCTTCTATAGTGGCATTTAAAATGTCTTCTCCTACTTTTAAGGCCTCTTTTCCATTAAAAACAACATTGTATTTAGTATTAATACTATGGTATTGTTTGTTTAAAAATCGATTTTTTTGAGTTGAACAAGAAGCTATTATTAAACAAAAAGTAAGAGAAAAGTAAAATGGCCTGTAGAAGTATTTCAAAATGGCTTTTTTCTTATAACTAAAAAAGCAGCTTTTTATTATAAATTAAAAAGGTTTAAAGAGTAAAATAGCTCTCAAGTTCTTTAAGTGTGGCTTTATTAGTTTCAATGTCTTTGATGATCTGACCTTTTTCAAGTAAAACTATACGGTTACATACTTCTGTAACGTGACTTAAATCATGACTAGAAATTAAAAAAGTAGTTTGATCATTCTTGACGAACTCTTGTATTAATTTCTTAAGAAGAATTTGTGAACTGGGATCTAAACTTGAAAAGGGTTCGTCAAGAATAACCAGTTCGGGTAAACCAATAAAAGAGGCTGTAATTCCAACTTTTTTTTGATTCCCTTTAGATAGGTCTCTAATATATTTTTTTTGATTCAAAATTTCATCCTTAAAAAAGCCAGAAAACTGCTCAAGCCAATCCTTTAATGTTTCATTTTTAACGCCTCTTAATTGTGCTATAAATTCAAAATATTCTTCAGGCGTTAAATATCCAATTATGAAAGTGCTATCTATAAATGCGCTTGTTTTGGCCTTCCAAGACTCATCTTTAGAAACTTTAATTCCCTGATTTAGTATGTCTCCTGAAGTGGGCTCAACCAAATCTAAAAGTAAACTAAAAAGAGTTGTTTTTCCGGCACCATTATTTCCTACTAGTCCAAAGCAAGAGCCTTTAGCAATTTCAAGGCTTGAAATATTAAGTACAGTTTTTCCAGAGTAGATTTTTGATAGATCCTTTATGTTAATCATTTTAATTATTTGTTTGATATGCTTCTAGAGTTTTATATTTATGCTTTTTAAACACCTTCTCAATTTGACTAATTATTAGACTGTGTAAGGTTATCCCTAACACCCCAAATAGTCCCACTAATAAAATTCCTATTTCTTCTGTAAATAAAAATTGCCCTACCCAATAAATTAAAACTGGTAATCCCATTTTAGGAAGAACAAAAAGAAACTGAGTAATACTAAATGCCTGAGTGTTTTCAAAAGCTTTAGCCTTTACATTTAATTTTAAAGGACTTTTATTTAATACTCCTGAAATAATCGTGATGTATCCTCCTAATCCCAGATTAAAAAAAGCACCTGCTATTATCATACTGTATATTTTTAATCCATAGTAAAGGTATGGAAGGGAAAGGATAGTAGCTATAACTGTTGCTGCAATCATTAAAACTAGCTTAGACTCTAAGTATTTTTTGTAAGAAAGGTTTTGAACCATTAAAAGAGGGTAATATTCGCTATCCCATGAAGGAATATATTGTCCAAAAGTCATCATAAACCCTCCTGTTATAAATAGAGAAGCAAACATTAATAACGCTCCGCTTTCTTTGTAAAGGTCTGGCGTAAAAAATATTACCCCATAAAATAAAAATAAAAATGACATGAGCACAACTTGTTTTGCCCTCGCGTTTCTAATAATCAATCTTATATCATTTTTTATTAATGATCCTAGTTTCCCAAAGCGATTTAAGAATGTTAACTTTTCTCCTATTATTTTTTCTTTACCTTTTGAGAGTCCCTTGTCTAAATAGCATTCTTTAATTAAGAATTTAAATAGCAAGAAGTAAGAAGCGGCAAGACTAAAAAAAACAATAAATAAATAAATTGGATTGGAGTATATTTTGTCAAGTCCAAAACCAAAAAAAGTGAAAATATCAAAATAATTAAATTTCTGAAAAGCGTATAAAAAAAACACAACGCCGATAATTGTTTTTAAAATTGAACTATTTTTATTTACTAGAAAAACTAAATTATTCAACATCCATGTAATCATTTGGAGACAAACCCACCAGGAAAAAATACCCAAAATGCTTCTTCTTGAAAATTCGACTTCATCTCCTGGGCCTCCTGAAAAAATAAAAACAATTGCAAATGGTAAAAAATAAAATATTGGGGAAGAATTGTAAATTGAAAACGTAGACTTTAATATTGTGTTTAGAATTATATATTTTTTAGTTATTGGCGTTATTAATAGCTGTTGTATCTCATTTGTAGGAAGAGCTTGAAAAAAATATCTAACTATGAAGGCAAAAATAAAATAATATAACAGATAACTGTTTACTATTGATAAAGGGGATTGATCAGGAAATTCTTTTTCTAATAAAAAAACGGAAATTCCACTAAAAAAAATTGCTGCAAGCGAGAAATAGGTTATAAAAAATCCTATTAAAACTTTAACTGCTAATTTAGCTCCGAATTGAGGGGCTCTTGAAAACTGCTTCCATTTAAGTTCAAGAAATTTACCTGTCATGATTTTATTCAGAATTGTCGCAATATACATACTTAATTGCTTTAGACAACTATATTTTATAGATCATTATTTAGAGTTTTTATTTATTAAAATGATGTAATTTTGAATTATTCAAATAATTTTATTTATAAGCTACATGTCTAATTTTAATCTTTTAAAAGTCATCGAAATTGATAATCTCACATCAGATTCTGTCGCTTTATCATTCGAAATACCAGAGAAATTTAAAAAAAAATATAATTTTATTTCTGGCCAATATCTTTCTTTAGAAATAATTATTGATAATATAAAAGTTAGAAGATCATATTCTATATGTTCAGGCCCTAATGAGTCTTTAAGAGTTGGTATTAAGAAGGTTCAAGGGGGGGTGTTTTCAAGTTATGCTGTCGATAAAATTAAAAAAGGAGATTTAATCAACGTGAGTTATCCAGAGGGCCGGTTTTGTTATAAATCTAATTCTGGAAAAGAAATCATAACAGGAATAGCAGCTGGAAGTGGTATCACTCCTATTTTATCAATTGCTCAGTCAGTTTTAGCTGCAAATATTAAGAATGAATTTAGATTAATCTATGGAAATAAATCTCTTTCAAAGGAAATGTTTTCCTCAGAGATAAACGCATTAAAGGTTCTGTATTCTGAGCGATTAAAAGTCATTAATGTTTACAGTCAATCAAATGAGAAGGAAAGTAAGTTTGGACGAATTGATGAGTCTATTATAAGTTATTATGAAAATCAATATGGAATTGCTGACAAGTATTTTATTTGTGGACCAGAGTCAATGATTTATTCTATTTCAGATAATTTATTGACAAAGAAAATACCAAAAGACAAGATTTTTTATGAATTATTTACAACCAGTCAAAAAAATATTGCTGAAACTGAAAAAAAAAATTCAAAATTAGATATTGTTTATGATGGTGAAGTGTATCAAAT